>Ga0137432_1000006_pt1 | contig 223296 bp, 174 predicted proteins | sample EasRivERMZT820_2_FD_102337 | JGI IMG/M metagenome (GOLD analysis project Ga0137432, IMG submission 102337) | Soil microbial communities from meander-bound floodplain in the East River, Colorado, USA - East River MetaG ERMZT820_2 | ecosystem: Environmental > Terrestrial > Soil > Floodplain ... | reverse complement strand
GTGGTTCGGACGCGCGGCGCCGTACGTCGAGACGCTGCTCTACACGCTCACCTTCTTCTTCCACCTGGTGCCGGGCATCACCGAGTCGCTGACGCGGCTGCCGGACGGGAAGCCGCTCGCGAGCGGCCCCGACGACCCGCTCGTGCTGCGCTGGGTCGGCGTCTCGCTCGCCCTCTTCGTCGTCGGAGCGGCGCTGCAGGTCGTCGCGCTCCGAGCGCGGCGCCGGCGGGAGGCGGCGGCGCGCACGGAGCCGCGCGCCGCGTCGACTTGAGCGTGCCGTCGAGTCCTTCCCGGCCCGGGCAATGACGACCCGGCCGGAGCCCTTCGCGGGGCCCCGGCCGGATTCGTCAGTCAGATGCCTGCTTCGAATCGATCAGTAGAGGTCGAGCAGCAGCTTCAGCGACGGCGTCGCCGCTCCCGAGTCGACCGCCTGCTGGATCGGAGCCGACCACGCGACGTCAGCGGCCTGTGCGAGAGACCCGAGCGCCGCGAGGGCGCGGTCGCGCGACGGAAGGTCGCGCGCGGGGTCGAGCGCCACGCGCCGCAACGTCTCGATCGAGCGCCTGTCGCCGATCTCGCCGAGGGCCGCGGCGAGGCCGGCGCGCACGGCCGAAGAGGGGGTCTTCTCGAAGGCGACGAGCAGCGGGCCCGTCGCGGCAGGGTCGGCGAGGCAGGCGAGCGCGGACGCGGCCGCGAAGCCGATCGACGTCGACGGCGTCGACAGGCAGAGTTCGAGCAGCCTCGGGCGCGCGTCGTGGATGTTCGCGAGGCCGAGCGCCTCCGCGGCGAACGGCACCAGCTCCTCGCCGCCCTTCGTGAGCGCGTCGGTCAGCACCGGACCGGCGAGCTCGTCCTGCGCGAGCCCGAGCGCGAGGCACGCCGCGCCGCGCAGCGTCACGTCGCCCGCCGAGCTCGCGAGCTTGCGCAGCGCCGGCAGGATCGTGTCGGCGTCCTGAGGCCGGCCGCGCACGAACATCCCCGCCGACAGCACGTGCCACGCGAGATCCTCGTCGTGACGGAACTTGCCGGCGAGCGCGTCCTCGTGGAACGCGACCAGCTGCGTGACCGTGTCGGCGGGAGCCTGCGCGCCGTGCCGCGCCGCCAGCACGCCGAGCGCGAGGATCGCCGCGTGGCGGCAATCGGCGTCGACGTCGCGGCGCGCCAGCGAGGCCAGCGCGTCGCGCACCGTCTCGTCGAGTTCGGGCGCCGTCTCGCCCAGCGCGAGAGCGCACGCGCGCCGCAGCTCGCGCGGCCCGCGGAAGTGCGACACGACCGCGTGCAGCGCCGGGACCGCCGCCGCGTCCTGCGTGAGCTGCAGCGCGCCCGGCACTTGCGCCAGCGCGCTCACGGGCAGCGTCGGATTCTCGAGCTCCTTCAGCAGCCAGACCACCGCCGCGACGTGTTGCGTCGGCTCGCGCGCCGCGAGTCCGATCGCGACGACGCACGCCGCCGCCAGGTCCTCGTGCGCCGCCGGTGCATCGGCGAGCGTCGCCGTCAGCACGTCGATCGAGCCGCCGCAGCGGCCGTACGCGATGGCCGACTGCGCGCGCACGGGCTCGCTGACCGGGCTGGTTTGTCCGAGCAGCTTGCGCCCCGCCGCCGAATCGGTGACGAGCGCCGCCAGCGGCGCGCGCGTAGCGGGATCGGCGAGGATCGCGAGGATGACCGGCCCCCAGCCGCGGTCGCGCTGGTTCGGGTCGGCGAGGAAGGCGAGCACCGCTTCGCGCACCGGCGTCGCGTCGGCCGCGATCTTCCCGTCGGTGGCGCGCGCCCACATGCCGAGCGCGGTCGAGCGCAGCGCTGCGTTGCTCTTCGCGAGCTCGGTGAGGACGGGCAGGATCTCGTGGCGGATCTCGTCCGCGGTCGGACGGTTCACGCGGACGGCGCGGCGCTCCGGAGTGCTCGGCACGTCGTGGAAGCGGGCGCGCACGTTCACGAACTCGTCGCGATGGGCGAACCACCAGTCGTTCCAGCGGAACGCGAGCGACGGGTTCGCGCGGCGCGCGGTGGTCGACCCGCCGCGTACGCCGCCCGAGGGGGTGGCCGACGGCGTCGCAGGGCCCGGCGCGGTCGGCGCGGCATTGATCCCGTCGCTGGGCAGATCGGGGAGCGTCGCGCCGCGCGCGACCTCTCCAGCTCCGAGGTTCGGCGCGACCACGTCCGTGCCGCCCGGCAAGCCGCCTTCGCGGCCGCCGCCACCGCCACCGCCACCGCCACCGCCGCCACCGCTGCCGTTGACATGACGATGGGAGCCCGGGTCCTGGATGTAGGCCGCCTCGTCGATCGTGAGGCCGATCTCGTCGAGGACGCGCGCGACCTCGGGGTCGTCGGGGAACTCGGCGACGTAGGCGTCGTTGCACTCGACCGCGAGGCGCGTCACAAGCGCGTCCTCGCCGAAGCTGTCGAGCACCGAGGCGAGCGCGCAGCGCGTCCCGTACTCGTCGATGAAGAGCGGACGCGAGCGCGGCCACTCCTCGCGATGGAACGTGAACTCGCCGCGTTCCGCGTACCTGGACAGGAGTTCGATCGCGCGGGCACGCGCCGCGCGCTTCCCGGCCGGGAGCTGCGAGGCGTCGCGCGACGCGAGCTCGGCGACGACGCTGTGCAGCTTCGCCTGCTTCTTCGCGATCTGCTCGCTCTCACTCGACTCACCCGCGCCGAATGCCGACGCAATGGATCCGGCCAGCAATGCCGAGGATGCGATGGCGGCGAACGAAAACCGCATGGCTCTCACTCCTCTTGAGGACGGACGACACGACCGTTCACTTCGAGACACTGGGCAGCCCGGGAGGGCGGCGCGCCTTGGCAACGACAGTGCCGGAACAATCGGACGAACCTCGGGATCACGGGTGCAGAGCCTCCCGCGAGGGGCTCCGTCACCTGATCGTGACAGAGCGTCCTCGCGGGAGGGACCTGGATTTCGAATCCGTGGAGTGCGAATGCGCAGCGTCGCGTGGAGCGATCGCACGCCCCCGGCGCGATACCGGGCGCGTCACGCCTGCTTCAGCGACGCCATGTCGATGACGAAGCGGTACTTCACGTCGCTCTTCAGCAGCCGCTCGTAGGCCTCGTTGATCTGCTGGATCTTGATCCTCTCGACGTCGCAGGTGATGGAGTGCTCGCCGCAGAAGTCGAGCATCTCCTGCGTCTCGCGGATGCCGCCGATGGCCGAGCCGGCGAAGCGGCGCCGCTTGAAGATCAGGCCGAAGACCGAGACCGGCAGCGGCTTCTCCGGCGCGCCGACCGTCGTGAGCGTGCCGTCGAGCTTCAAGAGCTCGATGTAGGCGTTGATGTCGTGCATGGCGGAGACGGTGTCGAGGATGAAGTCGAAGCTGCCGGCGTGCTTCTGCATCGCGGCCGCGTCCTTCGAGATCACCACCTCGTGCGCGCCGAGGCGCTGTGCGTCCTCGGCCTTGTTCGGCGACGTCGTGAAGAGGACGACGTGCGCGCCGAGCGCGTTCGCGAACTTCACCCCCATGTGGCCGAGCCCGCCGAGCCCGACCACGCCGACCTTCATCCCCTTGCCGACCTTCCAGTGGCGCAGCGGCGAATACGTCGTGATGCCGGCGCAGAGCAGCGGCGCGGCCGCGGCGGGGTCGAGGTTCTTCGGGACGTGCAGCGTGAACGCCTCGTCGACGACGATGCCGTCCGAGTACCCGCCGTAGGTGACGCCGCCGAGCTTCGCGTCGGGCCCGTTGTAGGTGAACGTCGCCATCTTCTCGCAGAACTGCTCGAGCCCGGCGCGGCACGGCTCGCACGAGCGGCACGAGTCGACCATGCAGCCGACCGCCGCGAGGTCGCCGACCTTGAACTTCTTTACCGCGTTGCCGGCCTTGACGACCTTCCCGACGATCTCGTGCCCCGGCACGCACGGATAGACCGTCGGCATCACGGCCTTCCACTCGTCGCGCACCTGGTGCAGGTCGGAGTGACAGACGCCGCAGAAGAGGATCTCGATCTGGACGTCGGACGGACCCGGCTCGCGGCGGCGGATCGTGCTCGCGGCGAGCTTCGCGGTGGCGCTCGCGGCGGAGAAGGCCTTGGCGGCGAAGGTGCCGGGCTGGGGAGCGGGGGTCGGCTGCGTCGAGTTCATGGGGTGGGCTCCGTGAGTACGGGCAGGAGATGTCGTTGGGGACGTGGCAGGGAGCGCGGACGATAGGGCTCAGCGCGCGGGATCGAATGAAGAAGCGACCGAGGAAGCGGTCACCGAACACTGGGTGGCGGCGCGGCGCGCCGCCGCATCGACATGACGACGACGTTCGCGATGGAGATGCCGGCCAGTACCCAGGCGGCGGTGTGGATACTCCTACCGATGTACACCCCTTCGTAGAGGCTCACCTCCCGCTCGAACCATTCGGGGGACTCGCGCGCCTTCTCTTGCACCTCGCGCAGTTCCGCCTCGGCCTTGCACTGCTTCACGCTCATCCAGACCGCGACTCCCGTCAGGAACACGCATCCGAGCCAGGGGCCCCGCGGGAATCGACCTTTCGCATTCGGTCCGCCGCCCCACAGGACCCACGCCGCGAGCGCCGCTCCTGCGAACCAGATCAGGAGGAACGAATCGCCCGACATCTTCCGTTCGCTGCAGCTCGCGACGCCCGTCGCCGCCACCAACCCGGCGACGATCGCGCCCGCCGCCACCGCGGCGACGTAGAGCAGGGCGCGCATCAGCTGCCCGACGACATCGCGGCGACTCTCACCGTTTCGCTCCACTTGCTCCGGCGCGATCACTTCTCGAACGCGACGTGCCCGTCAGCGAAGAGCGCCGCCGACGGGCGCCCGTCCGCGTGTACCACGTCCCGGATCACGACCCGCTTGGACGCGTCGACTTCGCGGCTCGTTTCATTCGGAGCGACGACTTCGTACGTGACGAGCGTTCCGTCGCCAAGATTGAACGGGGACAGGAAGCGAGGGTATTCGGCGCGGATCGGGTCCAACGTCGATTGCCACCCGATCTGACCATGCGTACGCGTATCCGCGAAGAGTTGCATCGTCCCGCCGATTTCCAAAAGCCTCATCAGGCGCGTGTTGTCTTCCGCAACCCTGCGTGCGTTGGACACGATCGGAATCGTCGTCCCGCCCAACACGACGAGGCCGCCGAGCACCGCGATCGCAATCACTGCTCTGCGACTCATCTTCAGCGCCTCCGAACGCATCCTCACTTCATCGTCGCGCGGACCGACAGAAGCTCGGCGCCAGGATCGCGGTCAGCTGCAAGGACGCGATTGATGGCGGAGGAGCCTCTCGACACCGAACGTGCGACCCTGGCAGCTGCATACGCATGTCAGGCGTCATGCGTTTCGAACCGCCTTTCCAGGACCTTTCGGATTCTTGCGTCGAGATCCTGGGCGCCGAGTCGGTGACCAGTCAACCCTTTCAGGCTTGTTCGCGTAGATGTCGATGCTCAGCGAGAGTCCACGCGACGCGATACGAGCGAGAGTCGACGTTGGCACTTCGAAGCCGCGATTCCACCTCTCCGTCGCGATCCCGCAGAACACGCGGCCCTTGAACCTGGCCGCGATCTTCCGGACTGTCGCCGTATCCGCCTTGATCTTTCGAAGCGCCCGATCAATGGCACGACCTACGTCCTCCCTTTTCCACGGACCCGCATCGACCAACCAATTCCCGGACGACCAAGGGTGCGCGACTCCTCGGATCAATCGAGTCTGGCCGCGGGCGTGTGCTTCGGATGGTCGACAACGCAGGGCAATCGAAAGCGCGCTTGGCTCCAAGGTAGGACCGTTGAACCCCACTGATACGTGGACTCGGTCCACTTCGCCACCAACTACCATGAACCCCGATTGCGCCGGCGACTTCGGCGGGTGCATCCGCTTGTCAGCTGGCATTGGAAGCCACCTGCCTCCTACGAATCTACGCGGCGCCTGGAGCATTGGCGTCGAACACTTTCTTGCTGGTTTCCGTCGAGATCTCACCCTCGTGATCTTCAGGAAGCCACCGCCCAACGATGATGAGAATCCCCAAGGCAGCTACCTGCATCAACCTCCAAAACGAGTCACTCTCTTCCTCCGGATACGTCCACCGCACGGATGGAATTGGCCATGGAGTTCGATCGACTCCGATGTACGTATAGTTGGTTACCAAGAGCACGCCTGCCGCGGCCAAGACCGCCAACCAATACACCGGCGGCCCGAGTCGCTTGCGAAATGCGAGAAGTGCGCACGACATCAGAAGCAGTGCCCCGGCGAAACCTGGACCGACTGTGACTACGAACGACAGGGGATGCACCCTGAGGACGGATACGTCGCAGTGCGAGAATACGTACAGATCCCAGACGGACAGCCACACGGAACCGAGTCCAATCACGGCAACCAAGGAGACCGCGAGCGTTTCCTTCGCGCAGATCGAAAGCCAGGGACATTGCGGACCTCGCGTCATGGCGACCCCACCCAGTGTCCAGCTAAGAGCCTATCCCAGTAGGCCTCCCGTCGTCGTTCGGGCGGCGGACCCGCATCCGCTTCGTTGCGCCTCCTCACCGAATCTCTCCATTGATTCGCATCGTCGGCGCGCCTCGCGTCTGCGGGTCCGGCGCTCCGAACGACTCGGTCCGGCCTACTGGGATAGGCTCTAATTCGGATTCGACAGAATGATCCGTCGACGCCCCTCACCCTGACCGCCTACTTCCCGTCCTTCTTCTCCTCCTCCTCGGACTCCTTGATCGCCTCCTCCGCCAACTTCCGGCCCCATTCCGCTCCCATTTCCATCGACTCCCGCACGAGCAGCGGCTGCTCTTCGACGAACCGCTTGCCGATGGGCGACTGGTAGAAGGCGAGGAGCTGCTCGAGCTCTTCCTGCGTGAAGTGCCTGGCGTAGATCGGGACGACCATGTCGACGAGTTCCTGGGTCCGCACCTTGTCCCGGAACTTCTTCCAGAAGGCACTCCCGACCATGTCCTTCAGCAACGCTCCCATCTGATCGACCACCTGCTCCCCGATCTTGTCACCGCCACTGGCGGTGATGACGGCGCGCACCGTCGCCTCCTTCTTCTTCGCGGCGTCGGAAGCGTCCTGCCGCGCGATCAGGAATCCGACGCAGACCGCGAACATCCCGATCACCCCCAGCGACTTCACCATCCGCCTCTCCTTGCTCTCCGGCCGCGCTCCCTCCGATCGATCCTCCGACGAACGCCGCCGCCGGCCGTTTCCGTTCAGACCCCGGGGCGAGCCGCCCTCGCGCCCGATCGGGGTACTGGCTCCTTCCCTCAGAAGAGCCCGAAGAACAGCGACTGCTCGATCACCCTTCCGCCGTCGACGGAAAACGTCTCGGGGGGCGTCGGATCCGGGACGGCTCCCACGTGCATGCCGTCGGACGCCGCGAAGAAGCCGACGACGCGTCGGCTTTCGCGATCCACGAGCCAGTAGCTGCCGCGGTCGTCCGTGCGGAGCTCGGCGTCGGTGATGTCGTCGACGGACAAGATCGACAGCGTCGTCACGCCGCCGCCCGCTTCGACCTTGGTGAACGTGTACTGCCCCCCGGATCGCGAAAAGTGAACGCGCCCGCCGTCCGACCTACTCCCGCAACCCCGGCTGCAACCACCCCCCCATCGTGTCGGGCGTCAGCATCGCCTTGAGGTCGAAGGTGAGGTCGAGGGTCTTGCCGTTGCGCAGGACGGTGAAGGAGACGGCTTCCTTGGTCGCGTTGGCGGAGACGATCGATTCGAGGTCGGACTTGACGTCGCGCAGGGGGGTGCCGGCGATGGCGATGACCTTGTCGTTGTTCTCGAAGCCGGCCTTGCCGAGCTTGCCCTCCTTGCCGTTGACCCAGACGACGAGGCAGTCGTTCACCTGCGGCTGGAAGCGGACGGTGCCGCCGGCGGGGACGCGGACGCGCATCTGGCCCTGCTCGCCCTCGCCCCAGACGTTCAGCATGTAGACGCCCGCGGGGAGCGCGCTGAACGTCGCGCGGCTCTGCGCGTCGAGCTGCGCGCTGATGCCACCGTAGTTGTTGAACTCCTCGTTGTCCGCGCCTTCGCCGACCATCGAGAGCTGCACGCTGGTGTTCTGCTTGCCGTTCGGCACCTCGATCGCGAGCGAATAGAGCGGCGGGATCGGGAAGAAGGCGGTGTTCTCGCCCGGCCTCAAATGGACGTCGATCTGGCCGGCGCGAATCGATGCCCCCCAGCGGTTGCCGTCGTTCACGATCGTCATCACGACGCGCACGTCGCCCGACTCGAGCGGACCGAACGACTGCCTGCCCTCGGTGCCGATCGCGTTCTCCTCGCCTCCGCCCCAGTAGTGCCCGCGCTGCTGCTTCGCGTCGGCGTCCTCGACCGAGAGGCGGATGCGTCCCTCGAAGCCGCTGCCGGCATATCCGGGGATCGAGACCAGCAGCGTCGCCGGCTCGCCGAACCTGATGTCGACCTCGCGACCCGGCCCGACGACGGGGACGCTCTTCGACCCGTACTGCGTGCAGTGGGCGGTGAGCTCGACGGCCGTGTCGGGCATCGCCCACGGTCCGGGGTTCTGCGCGCCGTCGCCCTTCGGCGGCACGATCCAGTAGGTGCCGGGGCCGCGGTGCGTCGCGTAGACGTTGTTCGACCAGTGGTTGTCCTTGTTCTTGTACGCGAACAGGAAGTCGGCCTTCTCGACGGCGAGCCCCTCGGGCGAGAAGACGTGCACGACGATGCACTGCGCGGCGTCGAGCGGCGGCAGCTCGAGGTCCTGCGTCACCATCGCGTCGGCCACGACGACGACCGCGTGCGCGAAGACCGGCGGATTCCAGCTGCGCGTGACGCCGATCAGGTAGCGGCCGGCGCTCAGGTCCTTGAAGACGAACGTGCCGTCGCGCCCGTCACTGCGCGCCTGCTTGTTCGAGTTCAGCAGCGCGCTCAGGTCGACGTCCTTGCCGAGCGGCAGCGGCATCAGCCGGACCATCAGGTCGCTCTCCGGCTCGGGCGACGTCTGCTTGATCCGGCCGCAGATGCCGGGCGTGCCCTTGAGCGTGAAGATCACCTCGGCCGGCGGCGCCTCGGAACGCACGGTCACCGTCTGCGACTCCGACGCGAGCACCACCGGGTAGACCGGCCCGACGTCGGGATCACCGAGCGTCGCCTTGAGCTCGTAGCTGCCCGGCTCGAGCGCGATCCACGGCGCCTCCGCCTTCCAGCCCTCGGGGCGTCGCCCCATGCGACGTTCGCCGATGAAGACGAGCGCCGCCTCGTCGGGCACCTTGCCGTCGGCCATGCGCACGCTGATCGGCACGCGGATCACGAGCGACGCGCGGAAGTCGACGACCGCGTCGGGCTTGACGACCTCGCGCGCCGTGGAGAAGGCGAAGCCGGCCTTGCCCGCGCTCACGCGCCAATCGCCGTCGACGAGCTCGTCGAAGCGGTAGGCGCCGCTGCCGTCGGTCGTCGTGTCGCGCTGATCGGCGAGCGCCTGGTAGTGCGCCGTCACCGCCTCGCGCAGCCGCTGATCGAGCGTCGGCGCCGCCGCGAGCTCCTCGCCGCGCTTCGCGCGCTCGGGCTTTCGCTCCTTTTGCCGCGCGGCGCGGACCAGCACGCCCGCGAGCGGCTGGCCCTGCGGATCGGTCACGTGGCCGGAGAGCGACTTCGTGCCGCGCTCGACCTTGGGCGTCGGGACCGCGTGCGCGAGCGCCGTCACCGACTCGGAGATCTCGCGCGGCAGCAGGGCGGTCGCGTCGGGGCGCGCGACGGTGCGTTCGGCCGTCACCGATTCGGCGGGCGCAAGCTGGTCATTCGACTCGGCGGCGGGGGCTTCGCGCGGCCGCGCGGCGCGCGGCAGCTCCGAAATCGCGGAGGCATTGCCGGTGTCGCCGAACAGCCAGAAGGCGCCCGCTCCCAACAATGCACCGACGACCAATCCGGCCAGCAGCGGACCGAGGAAACGCAGCATGACCGATCCCCCGAATGCGGCCCGAGCCGAGGCAAACGTCGCAGAAACTATGGCGTTCGCCGGGCGGCGTGACAGGGGTCGTTCAGAAGGTGACCGAGATCACCCCGGAGACGATCCATTGGGAGCCCTCGCCCCCGTTCTGTTCTTTCATGGAGTCGCCCAGGATCAGGTAGTGGACCCCGGCCTGGAACGACCACTGTCCGAAGGAGGTGCCGAGGAGGGGGAGCGGCACGTCGAACTGGGCGCCGAGATCGAGGCCGCCGAACGTCTCGTCGTCCCCGGTGTCGTCCTCGTAGTAGTGGTCGAGCGAGAGGTTGAGCAGCACGGGGAAGGTGAGTGTGAGCGGGAGGCTCTCGTCTTCGTGATCGGATCCTGGGTCGCCCGGCTCGCCGAGGTCGACCAGCGTGAACTGCGGTGCGATGCCGAGCCCGAGGTAGGTGCCGGAGTGCGTGCCGGGCGGGTTGTCCGAAAACTCCGACTGGCCCCGGAGCTCGCGCCCGAGCGTGAGGCTCGGGTGGATCTTGAAGGCGTCGTCCCAGAGGTAGCCGTCGTCCCATGCGACACCGACGTCGACCTCGGTGATCGAATCGAACTGCGAATTGGGGCTCGTGTACTCCCACCAGGTCATCGACAGCTCGAAGCCGTGCTCGAGCCTGCCCTGCATCGTGAAGTAGTAGTCGGCCTCGTACCACGCCTTCGGCGGTTCGGCGTCGTCACCACCGGTGCCGGTCGGCCCGGAGTGGAAGCTGTTGAACATCCCGACCCCGAGCCACGCCTCCTTCAGCCAGCCGTCGCCCTGATGCGCGGTGTAGTCGAGCTCGAAGGCGGGCTGGACGATCGCGCCGCGATCCTCTTCGGGGATGCAGCGGAAGAAGTAGGCGTTGGTCGCGCCGACCGCGAGCGTGAGCGACCAGGGGTTCGACGAGTCCTCGTCGGACGGCGCAACGGCGGGCACCTTCGATTGCTCGGCCGGTCCCGACGAAGGCGGGAGGTCGACGTCCGCCGCCGCGACGGCGTCCTGCGCGCGCGCACCGTGCGCGAGCGCGCCGCACGCGACCGCCGTCCCGAACGCCGCCGTGAGAGCCCGGAGCGCCTCCATCCCGCGCTCCTTCGGCCGCCGCCCGCCTCCTACCAATGGAAGAATTCGGCGGCGAGCCAGCGCTCCGCGGCGGCGACCTCGGGCGCCTCGAAGAGCTTCGCGAGCCCGGCCGCGTCACCCGCGGCGAGCAGCGGCTCGACCTGCGCCTTGAGGAGAGGCGCGAATGGTCCCGGCGCCTTGTCGATCTCCGCGAGCAGCGGCGCGACTGCCTTCAAGCCGTCCTTGCCGGCGACCGTCTTCTTCAGCGCCTTCGCCTGATCGCACACCTTGAGCCACGCCTTCGCGTGCGGTGCGTCGAGCAGTTTCTTGATGCGCTTGCGCTGGTCCTCATCGGCCGGCGTGCCGAAGAGCTCGGCCCACTTCACCAGCGCCGGCAGCGCCGCCTCCGCCTGCGCGCGCGCGAGCTGCTGCGCCGTCGCATCGAGGCCGCCGACCGCGGCGCGCACGATCTTCACGCGCTGCTGCAGCTCGACGACCTTCGGCTCGAGGACGCCGGCCCACGGCTCGACCTCCTTGAGCAGCGGAAGCGCCGCCACCATGTCGCCGCGTTTCAGCGCCGCCTCGCCATCGGGACCGCCCCATTTGAGGAGCCACAACTTGACGTCGCGCAGGTGCCGCTTCGCGAGCAGCTCCGCGAGCGGCGCGTCGAGGTAGCTCCCGCCGCCCGGCTGCCACTCCTTCCCGAACTCGAGACCCGGCGTCCCCTCCCACACCACGCGCTGGTCGACGTCGAGCAGCAGCACGCGCGGCAGCTGGAATTGCGGGATGAAGTAGCGCTCGAAGGCGATGCCGTAGCTCTGCTTGCCGCGCACGCGCTGGTCGACGCCGACGGCGCCGGGCAGCGGATGGTGCGCGAGCCAGTCGGGCAGCGTCGCCTCGTCGTCGGGGCTCGCGATCGAGATCACCTTCAGGCCGAGGTCGGCGTTCTTCTGGGCGACGTCTTTCAGCCAACCGTCGAGCGGGAGCTTCTCGTTCTGGACCAGGCTGAAGAAGACCAGGAGCTGCGGCGACGTGCCCGCCTCGTCGAAGCTCGCCCGCGGCTCCTGCAGCCACTTCACCTGGTCGGGGAAGGGCGGCAGCAGGCCGACGTAGCTCGAGCCGATCGGCTTGCCCGACTTCGCGGCGGCCTCCTTCAGCTTCTGCATCGTGATCTCGCGCTCGATCGCGGCGCCGGGGTCGCGGGCGTTGCGCGCGAGGTAGCGGACGTTGCGCCACTTCGCCTGGCCGGGGCCGGTGATGAGGCCGAAGCTGCCGCGCAGCGCGTCGAGGCTGCCGAAGTCCTGGGAGACGACCAGCTCGTCGTCGCTCCAGACGTCGACCGTCGTGCCGACCACGTCGATCTTCAGCTTGTGCCAGCCGGCGCGCGTGACCGGCAGCAAGTTGTGCCGCCAGATCTTGTAGACGTCGGTCCCGTAGAAAGTCGTGAGGTCGACGGCCGCGTTGCGCGCCTGGATGCCGTAGTCGGGGTCGGCCTTGCGGCCCGGGAAATAGAAGAGCGAGTGGAAGGTCGACGTGGCCTTCTTCCCGAACACGAGGCCGGCGAAGGAGAGCAGCTCGTTCTCGGCGAGGAGCTCGGCCTCGAAGGAGTAGTCGCCCGACGTGATCGTGTCGCAGGTGAGGAACTCGTAGTCGTACTTGTCGGTGCGCGCGTCGCCGAACTTCGAGGCGAGCTCGACCCCGGCCGCGACGAACGCCGTCGTGCCGGAGATCCAGCCGTCGAGGTTCTTCTCGTTGTAGGCGAGCTTCCAGAGCGCGAGCGACCGGCCCGAGCCCTTCGCCGCGCGCTCGAACACATCGAACAGCGCTGGCATGTCGAGCTCGGTGCCGAGCCGCCAGCTGATCTCCATCGCCATCATCGGGCGCTGCGCGGCGAGGTAGCGCTCGGCGAGCCCCTTGGCGGCCGCCTCGAGCTGCGTCTGGATGCGCGCGAGTGTCTGGCGCTTGGGGTCGACCGAGGCGAGGAAGTGGTCGACCTCCTTCAGCTTGGCTTCGTCGACCTTCGGTGCGCGCTCGACGAGCTGCGCGGCGCGCAGCGCGAGCTTGGTCGCGCGGTCGTTGTTCTTGTACCGCGGCGACGCGAGCAGCTTCCCGAACTCGAGCAGCAGGTCGACCTGGTCGGGCGTCGCGACCAGCCCCTTCTCGAACTGCTCCTTCGCGACCTCGAAGTCCTTGCGAACGAGCGCGGCGCGGGCCCAAGTGAGCCAGGGGCGGTCGGGGAAGCTCTTGCCCGACTGCTCGTCGCGCAGTGCGAGCATCCACTCCTTCCAGACCACGTCGAGCTCGGCGACGGTCTTCGGCAGCTGGAGCTGCGCGTCGGCCTTGGAGAAGTCGACCCCCTTGGTCGGCGCCTGCGGCGCTCCGAGCACCACCTTCTCGAAGTTCTCGACGGCGCCCTCACCTTGGCGCCCGCCCGATTTGTTGATGAACTCCCGAAACGCGCCGCGATAGACGAAGCGGCCGTCGACCGGGTCCTGGTAGTTCCACAGGAAGTAGACGACGCCCCAGGTCGGCGCGTACCAGGGCGGGCCCCACTGGTATTTGTTCTCGAGCACGATGCGGAAGGTCGGCGCCTTGTCGGGCTCTTTCGTCGAGCCGGCCGCGATCCCGTCGTCGGGTCCGTCCATCCAGCCGACCGCCATGCGCTGCGCCAGCGGGAAGAGGCGGTGGTTGGCCGGCAGGTTCATCTGCACCGTGCCGTTGGCCAGCAGGCGCGACCCCTCGAAGAACGACGCGAGTCCCTCGTTCAGCCAGCCGCTCGCGGTGGTCGCGAGCCCCACGAACTGGTGCGCCGCCTCGTGGAAGAGCGTCGTGATGCACTCCTCGAAGCCGCCCTGGCCGATGTAGGTCTCGACCGCGTTGCCGGTGAAGTGCCCGCCCGACCACTCGACCGGCGGTCCGATGCCGAGCTTCAAGTACTCGTCGCGCGTCTTGAAGATGTGCAGCTCGATGCGCGGGACGTTCTTGGCGTCGTCGGGTCCGCCGTAGTGGAAGAACTCGCGATAGAAGCCGTTCATCTGCTCCATCGCTTCCGCGGCGCGCACCATCACGACGTAGCCGGCGTCGGTCTTCGTCTTGTAGTTGGTCTTCTCGAGCAGCCCCGGCGCGTCCCACGTCCCGTGGCTGGCGTCGAACTCCTTGATCCACTGCTCGGAGACCCCTTCGAGCAGGTCCTTCGCGCGCGCGGTGTCGGCGAGGCTCGGGTCGTGCGCCGAGCTGATGCGCTCGACGGCGGCGCGGCTCTCCTCGCGCTCGGGATCGAGCGCGAGCAGCTGCTGGTGGACGCGGATCGCCGAGTGGGAGCGCTTCTCCTTCTCGTACTCCTCGGCGAGCGGCCGCAGCCTCTCCACGAACGCCGTCTTGAGTCCGAGCAGGTCGACCGCGAGCGGGTCGACCGCCATCAGCTCCTGCTTCAGCGCCTCGAGCTCCGCCGCCTTCGCCTTCTGCGCGATGCGCAGCCCGAGGTGGCGGTGCAGCGAAAAGACCTGCTCGTCGACGTCGCCCGCCTTGGCGGCGACCTGCGCGCGCAGCTTCCAGACGGCGGGCGAGCGCGGGTCGCGTTCGAGGGCGCGCTCGAGCTGCTCGCGCGCGAGCTTCAGGTCGCCGCTCGCGAGCGCGTCGCTCCCCTTCTGGAGCGCGACCTCGAAGGGCGACTGGTCGCTGCGCGCGGGCGCGAGCGACGCGGCGAGCAGGAGCACCAGGAATGCGCTGCGCCGCAGCGCGCTCGGGCCGGTCTTGCCGATCACGATCCTCAGATCCGCTTGGACGTCTCGAACGCGGCGTCCTTCCAGCGTGGGGCTTCGAGCCAGCGGCGTGCGCGTCGGAGCAGGCGCGGCCGGCGACGGGCGCCATTCTGCTTCAGCTGGTCGAGAAGCCGCGCGGCGGAATCCTCGTCGAGGCCCTGCTCGTGTGCGGCGACGAAGGTGCGGAGGAGCTCGAGGTCGAGCGTGTCACCGATCCTGGTCGAGAGGCGGCCGAGCTTCGCGGCGCGCCGGCGCATGCGGAGGTTGCCGCTGCCGAGGCGGTGCAGCGCGACGGCGAGCTCGCGCACGCGCTTGCGCGCGCCGTGCTGGACGGCGAGGTCGTCCGGCGCGCGCAGCGCTTGGCGGACCGAGCGGCGGGCGCGGCGCGCGAGGCGGCGCACGCCGGCGATCAGGTCTTCGCGTGAGAAACTCCCGGGAAGGACGTCGGCGAAGCGCTCGATCAGGAGCGAGAGGCGGGCGCCGAGGACGGCGAGGCGGCGCGCACGGGCGCCGTTCCTGCGGGCGGCGGCGCGCCCCGAGAGGAGCAGCGCCTCGACCTCGGCGCGCGCCTCGGAGGTTCCGGGCTTCGCGGGCAGCAGCGCGAGCGCGGCCGGCAGCACGTCGCGGTCGCGCATCGTGCCGGTCTCCCGGATCGCGGTGCGGAGCGCCGCGTGGAGCTCGAGCGCGGTCGCGCGCGAAAGGCGCGGCTCGACGACGCGCAGGATCGACCGTGCGGTCCGCACGCCGCGGCGCAGCTCGTGGACGGCGACGACGGGGTCGCGGTCGACGGCGACGATGGCGTCGAGCGCGCGCTCGATCGAGGCGGAGAAGGCGATGACGACCGTGGTCGCGGCGGGCGTCCGGTCGGGGGCCTCGGGGGCGAAGGCGGGCAGGCGCGCGTCGCGCAGAGCTCCGGACCCCGGGAGCTCGCCGACCGGCGGTAGCGACGAAGGCGCGACGTCGGGAGCGCGATGCATGGTCCTGCCGATCCCCTCCGGCTCGTCCTCTCCCCACGCCGGGCGCCTCCATAACACATGGAGGAAACGGCTGTCGGTACGTGCTCCCGGGACCGTACGGGGGCAGAATCTCGGAGCGGGTGCTCGATTTCAGCACCCCCACCACATCTACGAAGGGGCGGGCCCATGCTCCTCACCCTCTTGCGACACGGGGTTGCCGTCGAGCTGCTCGAGATGCCGCCCGGCCCCGACGGCCGCGTCCCCGTCGACGAAGCGCGGCCGCTCACCGAGCGCGGACGGCGGCGGCTGAAGAAGACCGCGCGCGCGCTGCGGCGGCTGAGTGTGCGGCCCGACCGCATCCTCCACAGCGGGCTCGTGCGCGCGCGCGAGACGGCGGAGATCGTCGCGGAAGGGCTCGAGATCGACGTGCCGAGCTTCGTCGAGGTCGCGGCGCTCCTCCCCGAGGCCGATCCGGCGGAGCTCTTCGAGCTGCTGCCGACGCTCGCGTGCGAGGAGGTGCTCTGCGTCGGACATGCGCCTCATCTCGACCGTGTGGTCGCGGCGGTCTGCGGCGCAGAGGGGCGGACGATCAGTGCGCTCGGCAAGGCGGGCGCCGCGCAGCTCGAGCTGCCGGAGCCGGGTGCGCGCATGGGCCGCCTCGTCTGGGTGTTCCCGTCGAAGGTCCTGCGCCGCATCGGCGAATGACGCGGAGAATCCGGCGGCGAATGACCGCCGAATGTCGTCCGACCCCTGCAGGGAAGAGCGCGACTGCATTCAACGTCGGATCGAATGCGCCGTAGCGTGTGTCCGTCCAGTCGGACGGATGTAACGAAGGTGCCCCGAAGAAGGACGGTCCCATGGAACCCACGCGCACCCTGCTCGCCGCGTGCGTCGCACTGTCGCTCGCATTCGCGCCGCGTCCCGCGGCGAAGGACTTCGAGGCGCAGGCGAAGCAGTTCAAGAACTCGAACGCCCTGACGCAGCTCGCCGACGACGAGGCCGCGCTCGACGCGTCGCTCGACGCGGCGTTCGTGGCGATCGACGTCGGCATCTTCGACGTGCGATACCTGCGCTCGGCGCTCGCCGACGCCAAGCACTTCGACGATCTCAAGGGGATCGTGCTCGGGCTGATCGACCTGCACGTGCATCTGCTCGCGTGGGTGGCCGAGAAGGACCCGGGCAAGCCGGTGCAGGCGAGCACGCCGGAGCTGACGACGTTCCGCGGTTGGGTGGCGGGATGGAAGCCCGACCTCCTGAAGAAGGTCACCGCGAGCAAGGCCGAGGGGCACGACCTCGCGGTGCTCGCCGGCGCGGACGCGAACGTGCTCGCCGCGATCAAGGCCTCCGCGGCGAGCCTGCGCAACGGGTCGGCGGCCGGCTTCCAGCTCGACGTCAAGCCGACGCGTCTCGCGCTGCTGCCGTCGCGCGGGGACTTCACCGGCTTTGCGGCGTACGTCGGCTCGCTGCAGCCGGAGTGGAAGACGATGCTCTGGACCTCGGCGCTGCCGGTCCGCAACGAGTTCCACATCAACGACCTGCTCGGGCTGCCGCTCGAGAGCCCGGCGTCGGACGGCGGGCCGGTCGGCGTCTCGATGAACGACCGCGAGCCGACCGGGCTCTTCGAGCACGTGACGCAGTATTCGGCCGACCGGCTCACGAAGGACTGGTTCGGGAGCGCGCTCGAGGTGGGCGTGCAGACCGGCGTCGCCATCGACCTCGTGATCGAGCTCTACGGAGAGAACAACGCGCGCGTCTTCGGCAGCGGCGAGGGGCGCTCGACGCCGGGCCGCAACAAGTTCGTGCGCGGCGGCAAGAGCACCGGCGGGAAGTTCGCGAAGCAGAACGCCGACCCGAAGTGGCGCCTCGACAAGGGCAAGGACTATTTCATCTCCGCGCTGCGGCGCGCGCAGCAGGAGGGCCAGACGCTCGCCGCCGCCGCCAAGGAGAACGCCCCCGGCCCCACCACGCACTTCTCGCTCGACTGCAAGGAGATGCCGGGCGAGCACGACTTCGTGACCGCGCCCTTCCTCGGCACCTTCTCCGCCAACGCCGAGGTCCCCGAGGCCTTCCTCCCCGACTACCAAGAGTGCCTCCGCGCCTACCGCGCCGCCTTCGTGCGCTGGCTCCTGATCGCCGCCAAGCCCAAGGCCGAGGGCGCCCCGCCGCGCCCGTTCGCACGCCTGCTGCGCTCGTGCGTGACGGACGCGGCGAAGCCCTTCGACGAGCGCGTCCTCGCGATCTACGGCGTCCCGATGACCAGCGACAAGCCGACCACCGAAGCGCTCGAGTGGACGTACCTGGAGTGGCTCGCGAAGCAGCGGTGAATCCGAGGTTTCGCGAAGCTCCGAACTCCGGGGGATTCCGTCCGTTCGCCCGGAGAGTGTGAACGGGATTCCCGAACGGCGGCGTTGGTGGTGGTGTATGCGCCTGCACCCCACGTCACTCTCGCACTCCAGGGTCATGGCTCGCCACCGATCGCTGCACGCTGTCGTGGCATTTGTCTCTGTCCTCACCGGCGTCGCGCGCGCGGACGAGGGGATGTGGACGTTCGGCCGGCCGCCGCTCGTGAAGCTGCAGTGGGAGCACGACTTCTCGCCGGACGCGAAGTGGTTCGACCACCTGCGCCTCGCGAGCGTGCGGGTGTGCGAGCAGGATGAACCGGACAGCGGCGGCTCCGGCTGCTTCGTCGGCGAGGACGGTCTCGTCCTCACCTGCCGACACGTCGTCGCCGGGCTGCTGGCGTGGAACCACGCGCTGCCGAAGGCGCTCGACCGCCAGCCGGTCGTCGCGAGGTCGTCCGACGAGGAGATCGCCTGTCCTGATCTCGAAGTCGAAGTCCTCACGTCGATGGAGGACGTCAGCGCGGAGGTCGACTCGTTCGAAGCGCGCGAACTGCTCGACTCCGACGTCGCGGGCCGCCGTGCGCTGGCGATCCTCCGCATCCTCGCGCGCGAGGAGCGGAGCGCGACGCGGAGAGCCGAGGTCGTGAGCCTGTACGGCGGCGCGCAGCACTGGCTCTACCGATACGACCGCTTCCGCGACGTCCGCCTCGTCTTCCTCCCGGAGCCCTTCGAGATCCCCGATGCCCGCGTCAACGCCGGCCGCCGCCGATTCGGCCGCTTCGACGCCGCGCTCCTGCGCGTGTACGTGGACGGGAAGCCGTTCCGTCCCCGCCACCACCTCGTCCCGGCGGCTCGCGCCGGCTCGCCAACCGGATTCGTCGCCGCGTACGGCAACCCCGGCCGTACCAACCGCCTGTTGTCGGCGCCGGAATTCGACTTCGCGCGGTCGACGGCGATCAGCCTCCAGATCGGCCTCATCGACTCGACGCTCTCGGCGTGCGAGCGCTTCTTCCGTGATCGCCCCGATCTGGACGCGGACGCCGAGCCGCTCCTCGACAAACTGCGCGACGACCTGGCGTCGACGGAGGCCGAACTCGAATTCCTCAACGGTCGTGCGGTCGTCGCGTGCGTGCACTCGACGTTCGACGCGATCCGCGAGCGCCTGCGTCCGAATCCCGTCCGACTCCTCGGGTTCGACCGCGCGGCGGCGTTCCTGGCGCGGCAGCTGGTGGACGAATCCCGCGATGCCGAGCGCGCCTTCTGGCGCGCCGCGCTCGACGATTCGCGCGCCCGGCTCTGCCCGTCGTTCCGGAGGACGGGACGCAACGCTCGATCGCTGCGGGTCCGAGACCGGATCTACCCGCAATTCTCCGATCCGCGCGGAACGGACGTCGTCGAGTCGTTGCATCTGCCGGCGCGCTTCGACTTCGAGGTTGCGCTCGTCGGGTCGACGCTCGAAAACGTGCGCGCGAGCCTCGGCGGCGATGATCCACTCGTCCGCGAGCTCCTCGGCGACCGCGCGACGGAACAGGCGGCGACTTCGATCTGCGCGCGGGGACTGCGGCCGATTCCTGACGACGAGATCCGCTTCGACTACCTGCCGGGGCTGACTCCTCGTCCCGAACGGCTCGACCGGGACGTCGAGTTCGAAGAGGCGATCGACACGATCGCGGAGGGTTACCACGCGGCGTTCGGCGATGCCTGGCCGCCCGATGCGGACGGCTCGCCGCGCTTCTCCTTCGGGAAGGTGTCGCGCTCGCCACTTTCGTTGCACGAGTTCGTCCGCGAGTGCGATCGCGAGCGCATCAAGGTCCCCGAACCGTGGCGAGCGAAGTTCGATCACCACCTCGCGACGATCCCGTGGATGTTCGTCACGAATCTCGATTGCGTCGGGGGCTTCTCGGGCGGTCCGGTCGTCGACCGGCAGGGAGCCCTGCTCGGGATCGCGTCGCGCGCCCAGTCGAGCGCGGCGGCGTGGAGCGCCGCCGCGTCACGAACGGTCGCCGTCGACGTCGAAGGGATCCTGATCGTCCTCCGCCGCGTCTACGGCGCCGACTCCCTCGCCGACGAGATCGAGGGCTTCACTCCGAAGTGACGGCGCCGGATCTTCCGGCCCGGCGCCGCCGCGCCTCGGTTCACGCCTTCACCGCGTCCCGCTTCACCTCGTAACCCACGCGCGGGTCGACCTGGTACTTCGCGTCGTAGCGGTCGTGGTGGCGCAGCCACGCCATGCTGAACGCGAGCCCCTCCTCGTCGCGGCCCTTCGGCACGAGGTCGAGGATCGAGTAGGTGGTGAGGAGCGACTCGCAGCCGCGGCCGTAGCTCGAATAGGTGTGGTAGACACGGCCCTCGTCGTCCTTCCGGAAGACGCTCAGGCCGTGCGCCTCGTCGAACGGGAAGGAGACGGTCGCGTAGTTGTATTCGACGGCGCCGCTCGCGATCTGCTCGGGCGTGTACGAGACGTGGAAGTCGAAGTTGAAGTCGGAGCCGTGCGACGAGACCCAGTCGAAGCGCCAGCCCATGCGCTGCCGGAACTTCGCGATCTTCGCGTAGGGCGCGCGCGACACCGCGGCGAAGGTCACGTCGCGATGGCCGAGGTGGACGACGGCGCCGTCGAGGTGGTCGCCCACGAACGAGCAGCTCGGGCAGCCCTCGGCCCAGTCGGGCCCGAACATGAAGTGGTAGATCACGAGCTGGCTGCGGCCGGCGAAGAGGTCGGCGAGCTTCGACTTCCCGCGCGGTCCGTCGAACTCGTAGGCCTTCTTCACCTCGACGGCCGGCAGCGCGCGCCGCTCGCGGGCGACGTCGTCGCGCAGCCGCGTCAGCTCCTTCTCGCGCTTCAGGAGTTTCTTGCGCTCCTCGAGCCACTCACTCGGCGTCACGACGTTCGGGGCGTTCATGGTTCTCTCCGTTCTCTCCGGGGTTTTGGGACTTGGGATCGGACGGCGCGGCGGGAGACGCGGGCGGCTTCGCGAGGCGGCGCTTCGCGACCAGCGCGAGCAGCCCTCCCGACGAGCCGGCGCCCGCGATCCACCACACCGCCGCGGTCGCCACGCAAGCTGGACACATGGGGGTCTCCTTTCGCCCCGTGGTCGATCGGGCGCGGCCGACTTCGACGACGCTCCCGGAAAAAATCGGGAGGGCCCGAAATCGGGGGCGGGGATGGTCGAATCGGGCGACCGCCGAACGACCACTCGCGGTTCCGCCACCGCGGCCGCGCGCCGGCGCAACGACCTCGCGCCGCGGCGCCCCTCCAGGAGAGACGTCCGTGAAATACCTCTGCCTCGTCTACCAGGATGAGAAGGAGCTCGCCTCGCTGTCGCAGCGCGAGCTCGACCAGCGCGTCGACGAGAGCCTCGCCGTCGACGAGGAGCTGAAGCGCAGCGGCCACCGCATCGCCAGCGACGCGCTGCAGCCGGTGGCGACGGCGACCACCGTGCGCGTCCGCAACGGCAAGCTCTCGATCACCGACGGGCCGTTCGCGGAGACGAAGGAGCAGCTCGGCGGCTTCTGGTTGATCGAGGCGCGCGACCTGAACGAGGCGGTGCAGATCGCCGCCCGCCTCCCGCCGGCGCACTTCGGCTCGGTCGAGGTGCGCCCGGTCTGGGACATCCGCAACCAGGAGCGGAGGGCCGACCGCTGAGTGGTGGCGACGTCGGCCCGATCCGTACGGTCGTCGACGAGCTCTGGCGCCGCGAGTCGCGCCGCGTGCTCGCGACGCTGATCCGCCTGCTCGGCGATTTCGATCGGGCCGAGGAGGCGTTGAACGACGCCTTCGTCGCCGCGCTCGAACGGTGGCCGACGGAGGGCGTGCCGGCGCAGCCGCGCCAGTGGCTCGTCTCGACGGGGCGCTTCAAGATGATCGACCGGATGCGACGCAGCGCGCGCTTCGACGCCTCGCTCGCCGAGATCGCGGAGCGGCTCGCGCCGGCGGGCGCGCCCGATCCGGCGGCGGCCGACCCCAATCATGACGAGGACGGCGTCGCGGACGACCGCCTCCGCCTCGTCTTCACCTGCTGCCACCCGGCGCTGCCGGCCGACGGGCAGCTCGCGCTCACGCTGCGCGAAGTTTGCGGCCTCACGACCGAGGAGATCGCGCGCGCCTTCCTCACGACCGCGCCGACCATCGCGCAGCGCATCGTCCGCGCGAAGGCGAAGATCCGCGACGCGAAGATCCCCTACGAGGTGCCGACGCACGCCGACCTGCCCGCGCGCCTCGATCCGGTGCTGCACGTCGTCTACCTCGTCTTCAACGAGGGCTACTTCGCGTCGACGGGAGAGAGCCTCACGCGGCTCGACCTTGCGGACGAGGCGATCCGGCTCGGCCGGCTGCTGCACGAGCTGCTGCCCGAGCCGGAGGTTTCGGGGCTGCTCGCGCTGATGCTGCTGCATCACTCGCGGTGGCGCGCGCGGACCACGGGCGACGGAGAGATCGTCCTGCTCGACCACCAGGACCGCGCCCTCTGGAGCCGCGCCGAGATCGACGAGGGCGCGCGGCTCGTCGAGGCGGCGCTCGCGTCGCGGCGCTTCGGTCCGTTCACGCTGCAGGCGGCGATCGCGGCGGTGCACGCCGAAGCAAGTACCGCCGCTGCGACCGACTGGCGCCAGATCGTCGGCATCTACGACGTGCTGATGCGCGCCGTACCGTCGCCGATCGTCGAGCTCAACCGCGCCGTCGCCGTCGCGATGTGCGACGGGCCCGAGGCGGGGCTGCGGCTGATCGACGCGCTGCTCGCGCGTGGCGAGCTCGCCGACTACCTGCACGCCTACTCCGCGAAGGCCGACCTCTGCCGCCGCCTCGGCCGCACCGCCGAGGCGCGCGTCGCGTACGAGCGCGCGCTCGCCCTTTCGAAGCAGGCGGCGGAGCGGCGGTTCCTCGAGCGGCGGCTGCGCGAGCTCGGCAGTTAGTCGGCGGGTCGTCGCCCGACGCGCAGCGCCACCGGCCAGCAGACCACGCGCGGCTCGTGCTCGGGCCAGACGCGCGCGAGCGCCGCCGCGAAGTCGGGCAGCGGATCCTTGCCGGTCTTCTCGCGCGCCTGCTTCACTGCCGACCAGGTCGTGACGTAGCCGACGAACTGCTCGCGCTGGAACGTCTCGCGGATCTCCCACTCCTGCGCCGGGATCTCTTCGAAGGGGAATGGCAGGTCGCGGTAGTGCGCGTCGACATGCTTGCGCTCGGGCGGCCAGTAGCGTCCGACCTGGTTGCCGTAGAAGTCGTTCACGACCGGGTCGATCGCGGCGTCGACGTGGACGTGCGAGTAGCTCCAGACCGCCAGCACGCCGCGCGGCTTCAGGACGCGCTTCGCCTCGGCGTAGAAGCGCGGCAGGTCGAACCAGTGCAGCGCCTGCGCGACGGTGACGAGGTCGCAGGAGGCGTCCGCGAGTCCCGACTGCTCGGCGCGCGCGACCGCGTAGGTGACGTTCGGGAGCGGCGTCGCCTCGCGCAGCTGCGCCTCGCTCGCGTCGGTCGCGACCACCTCGCGGAAGTGGGCCGCGAGCAGGCGCGCCGCCTGCCCGTTGCCGGTCGCGCAGTCCCACGCGCGCTCGCGCGCGGGCGCCTGCGACGCGATCCAGGCCACGAGCTCGGGCGGATAGTCCGGCCGGAACGACGCGTAGGCCGCCGCCGTCTTCGAGAAGTGGTCGGAGAAGCCGTTCATGGGACCTCGATGAACGGACTCAACGATGCACGCGCGCCTCCGACCGTTTCATCGGTCGACGACGACCGGAGCGTGGACCGGCTTCTCGCGCACGTCGCAGATGGACGCGTTGACGCAGCGCGTGGCGCCGAGCCTCTGTTCGCCATAGGCCTCGTGGATATGGCCGCAGACGAAGAGAGGCGGCTGCACGCGGCCGAGCGCCTCGCGCAAATCCTCGCAGCCCACCTCCTCGCCGTGCCACGTGCGATCGAGCACCCCGCGCGGCGGCCCATGGACGATCAGCACGTCGATCCCGCTCGGGATGAGGTCCCACTTCGCCTTCAGCGCCGCGCCGCGGTCGAGGTTGAACGCCCAGTCGAAGAAGCGCGGCTGCCACGGGCTCCCCCAGAAACGGAGCCCCTCGATCGTGACGCCCGAATCCTCGAGGTAGGTCGCGCCCGTGAGCAGCGCGCGCGCCTGCGCCGGGTCGCGCTCGAAGAGGAAGTCGTGGTTGCCGGCGATGACGACCTTGTGCCGGTGCGGCAGCGCCCGCAACCACGTCGCGAAGCGCGCCACCTCCTCCACCCCACCGCGCGTCGAGAAGTCGCCGGCATGCACGAGGACGTCGCCGTCAGGGACGACGAGCTGGTCGTGGCGCTGGTGCGTGTCGCTGATCAGGACGAGGCGCATGGCGGGGCGGATCGTAGCCACGTCGGCGCGCTACGATCCGCCGCCCCGACTGCGACGACCGCGCTCGTCGCGAATCGAATCCCTGGAGCCCGCCGTGACGACCCGACCCCGCCCGTTCGTCCTCGCCTCGACGTTCGCCGCCGGACTGCTCGCCGGCGTCGGCGCGCTCGCGCTGCTCGGCGCCGCGCCCGTCCAGGATGGTGCGCCCGCCAAGCCGGGCGCGGCGACCGCGAAGCCGGCCGCGGCCTCCGCCGCCGACGTCGATTCCTGCATCGTCGGGCGCTCCGCCGTGGCGGCGGAGAAGGGCCCCTTCGGCGAAGTGCACGCGTTCCTGACCGGAGCGACGCGCAGCCTGAAGGACCTGCTGGTCGCCGAGATCGTGCTCGACGCGGGGAAGGAGATCCATCCGGCGCACGTGCACGCCGACGAGGAGTTCCTCTACGTCGCGAAGGGCGAGGGGACCTGGCACTTCCAGGGCAAGGACGTCGCCGCGCACGAGGGCGACACGCTCTACGTCAAGCCGTGGGACTTGCACGGCATCACCAACACCGGCAAGGAGAAGCTCACCTTCTTCGTCGTCAAATGGAACGGCCGCCAGCTTCCCGTTCCGGAGAAGCCGGTGGCCAAGTGAACATCGGGCCGCGGAGTGGGGGGGGAATCCGGTCGTGCGGGGGGAATCGTCGCGACCGGCCCCGCGGCCCGCCGCCTCGTAGCGGAAGATCTCGGGTGCGCCCGTCCGGGCTTGTCCAAGCGCGGCCCGCCTCCACGATGCCGACGGCAAATAGGGAGGATTCGGAAGCGGGTCGCGGGCGTTCGCCGCGTCACCGCTTGAGTTTTCCGACGACTCCCGATTCGGTGGAAGTCGCGAGGAGAAGGGAGCGCGGAGCGTCGCGCTAGGATCCCTCGATCTCGTGGAGCACGCGGTGGATCCGGTGGTGAAGTCGATCACGCTCAGGCGATTCCGGAGCATTCCGGCGGGATTCGTCGAGCTCGACAACCCGACGATCCTGGTCGGACGGAACGGTTCGGGGAAGAGCAACTTCGCCGATTGCTTCGCGTTCATCTCCGAGTGCATGAGCTCGCCGCTGCAGGCGGTGTTCGATCGACGCGGGGGGATCGGCGCGGTCCGCAACCGATCGTCCGGCATCAGCCATCCGCCGAACATGGGACTCTCCGTCTCCTTGGGCTCGTGCAACGGCGACATCACTCGCGCGACGTACGCCTTCGAGGTCTGCGCCCGACCCAATTCCGGATTCGAGGTCGTGCGCGAGCAGTGTCGCGTCTTCCGAGGCGAGCGGTTCGACTTCTTCGACCGGACGAAGGCGACGTTCGACAGCAGCGTCGCATCGCTGAAGCCGGGCATCGATCCGACGGCGCTCGTGCTTCCGCTGGTCGGCGGCGACGAGCGCTTCGCTCCGGTATCTCGCGTCTTCTCCTCCATGCGCGTCTATTCGATCCAGCCGAGCGAGCTGCGCGAGGTCCAGGATCCCGACGTCGGCACGAGCCTCCACCGGAATGGCAGCAACGCGGCGAGCGTGCTCCGCGTGATCCAGCGTCAAGATCCGGGGCGATTCGAGAGGATCGGCGAGATCCTCGGCGCGATCGTCCCGAAGACGCTGAAGGTCGCCACGATCAAGCACGGCAAGAAGCTCACGCTCGAATTCCTCCAGGACATCGGCTCCGACCGGACCCTGAAGCTCGAAGCCTTCAACATGTCCGATGGAACGCTTCGCGCCGTCGGTCTGCTCGCCGCCGTCTTCCAGGTGCCGACGCCGTCGTTGATCGTCGTCGAGGAACCGGAAGCCACGATGCATCCGGGCGCCCTGCCGGCGCTGCTCGACCTCCTCCGGGACGCGAGCAAGCGAATGCAGGTCGTGATCACGACGCACAGTCCGGAACTGCTCGACGCCAAGTGGATCACTGACCGCCACCTGCGCGTGGCGCATTGGGATGCAGGGGCGACCCGGATAACCGGCCTCGCTGAAGTCCCGCGCAACGCCCTGAGACAGCACCTCAAGAGCGCCGGCGAATTGCTGCGCTCAAACGTCCTGGATGAACCGCTCGAGGCGGACCTGTTCTGCCATGAGCGGCAATTGGAACTGTTCGAGCCGGAATCGTGATCCTCCAGCCCATCGTCGAGGGGCACGGTGAGGTCCATGCGGTCCCGACGCTCCTTCATCGCGTCTGCAGTGCGCTGGGCGCTCCCGCCGTCGTGGTCAAGCCACCGATCCGGATGCATCGAAGCCAGCTCGTGATCAAGAATGGACTGGAGGGATCGATCCGCATGGCCCGTCTGCGCCGGGATCTCGGCGGAATCGTCGTGATCCTCGACGCCGATGACGATTGCCCGAAGGAGGCGGCGCCGCGTCTCTCGGGCTGGGCCAAGGCCGCGGCCGCGCCCATCGCATGCGAAGTCGTGTTGGCCAACCGGGAATTCGAGGCGTGGTTCCTCGGTGGGCTCGAGGGACTCCGACGAGCGCGCTGGATTCGACCGGATGCGGTGCTGCCCGCCGATCCCGAGTCCGTGCGCGACGCGAAGGGCGCCCTCGACGGACTCCTGGATCTCGGTCGGACGTACCTTCCCACAGTCGATCAGAAGCGGCTCGCGGGACTCTTCGACTTGGAACGCGCCGCCGACCGCTGCCGCTCCTTTCGCCGACTGAAGAGCGCGCTCCGTTCGATCCTCGACCGCGCCGCGTAGCGCAAGTCGCTTCGACTATCCGTCATCCTTTGCCGGCTTCTCGTCCCGCGTGATGCTCGGCAGCTGGCGCGGCGGACGGCCGTGCTCGCGGAAGACCTTGAGCCAGTCCACGAGTCCCCTGGCCTTCTCGTCGCCGTCGATGAGGGCGAGCTCGGCGGTCCGGAACTGGCTGACGACGCGCGCGACGTCGGCCGAATCGACGAAGAGGAGGAAGCGACGCGGGAGCGGCGGGTCGAACTTGGTCGAGATCTGCGGCATCGAGTGCAGCATCACGACGACGCCGTCGCCGAGGAGCTCCTTCGCATTCGCCTCGAGCTTCGCGCGTCCCGCCTCGCCGATCGCCTGCGGAGCCGCGACGACGAGACGCTGCGTCGGCTTCTGCAGGCGCGGATGGTTCACCAGCGATGCCAGCTCCCGGACGTCCCAGGTCGATTTGCCGAGGAACTCCTCGACCTCCTCCGGCTTCGCCAGCGACGCCTCCGGCGGCGACAGCCAGAGCAGCAGCGTGCCCTGCGTCGAGCGCGCGAGCCCCGCGACGTCGCGCTTCCATGAATCCCACGGCGCGAGCGAGCGCGTGCTCGCGAGGTCCATCCCGGTCGGCGCGAAGCCCGCTCTCGGCGCGAGGCGCGAGCGCTCGAGCCGGGACACGCGCGCGCCGCGGACGTCGATCGCGCCCATGCTGGTCGCGAAGCCGATCTGCCCCTCGATCGGCGCGCCGTCCACGGTGTGGTAGCGCGCGACCTCCTTGCCGTTGATCGAGAAGATCGCGAGCGCGCCGTCGACTTCGATCGTCAGGTCGAAACCGGGCGCACGGCCGCCGAAGGGAAAGCCGCTGCCCGCCGTGCTGCCGTCGAGCCCGCCGTCGCGATCGCGCAGCCCGGTGATCCCCCAGCCGACTCCCGTGAACTCCGGCTCCTTCTCGCTCGCGCCGATCGCGTACATGAAGTCGCCGGCGTTGAAGCCGAAGCGGTAGTTCGCCTCGCGTTCCGTGTACCCGAAGACCACGGCGCCCGCGACGAACGACGTCGTGAAGCGGATCGTCGCATCGAGCCGCCAGGTGCCGGGCAGGATCCATTCGGGGGCGAGCGCGAAGGCGTGCACCTGCGCGGCGCCTCGATCGATCGTGCCGGTCCCCTCGCGCGGCTTCTGTCGGCCGACGTGCAGGACCGCCTCGTCGTCGACGTAGAAGAGCCCCTTGACGCGCCGCTCCTCGTAATCGGTGAGGCCCGACTCGCCCCAGCCGCCGGGCGCGAGCGGGCGCGCGACCGGATCGAACGGGGCGTTCGAGCCCTTGGCGCGGAGCAGCTTCGCGAGGTCGACCTCCGGAGACGCCGCGCTGCGCTCGAGCCCGAGCCACGCGGCGAGCCGCTCGCGCTCGGCGTGCAGCGCGCCGGCGGTCGCCGGCCGCGGCGGCGCCGCCTGCTGCGCCTCCGCGACCGCGGCATCGAGCGCGTCGAGCAGCGCCTTCGTCTTCGAGAGCGCCCCGAAGAACGGCGGCGCGCCGATGCGCGCGCCGTACGGGAACTCGAGCTCGCTGCGCAGGCACCACGCGGCGTCGGGTCGGCTCTCCTTCGCGAGCGCGTCGGCGAGCAGTGCCTCTTCATCCGGCCGCCGCCCGTCGACCGCGAGCGCGCAGATCAGCGCCGGGATCGCGTGCGTCCGGTCGCCGCATTCGAGCCAGAGGCGGCCGGCGAGCGCGAGCTGGTCCTGCCCGAAGCGCGGCTCCGCGCGCGAGCGCGACCAGACCCAGGTCGGCTCGTCATAGACGAGCTCGCCCCACGCCGAGCCCTTCTTGGGCTTGAGCTCCTCGACGTACTCCTTGATCCACGGCGTGTCCTTGCGCACCTGCCAGTAGGAGCCGGCGAGCCACGCCGCCCAGTCCTTGACGAAGCCCTCGAGCTTCTCCGGCCGCCCCTCCTTGCCGTCGCAGAAGCACGCCTCGAAGTGCTCCTTGCCCTTCTTGCCGCGCGCCTCCTTCTGGAACTTCACCAGACGGTCGGCGAATACGGTCGCGGTGCCCTGCGGCTTGCGCGTGTGGAGGTAGACGTAGAGCGCGAAGCCGGCGACGTAGTTGTCGCGGTAGTCGTCGAGCGTGCCGGTGATGAGCTTGGTGAGCTTGCCGAGGTCGCCGTAGCCCTTGATGAACGCGGCCTCGATGGTGCCGATGCTGGCCCAGCGCTCGTCGAACGCGTCGTCCTCGCAGTTCGCGTAGGCGTTGCCGGTCCAGACTGCCTTCCCCTCCGCGAGCCACGCGGGGATGCCGGGGAAGAGCGCGCCGTCGAATCGATGGGTGAGCTCGTGCGTCAGCAGATGGCCGAGCCCCTCGATCGAGCCGACGCTGAAGCGGACCGTCGTCGTGTCACCGCCCTGGAAGCCGCCCGCCCACCAGAAGGGCGCCCCCTCCGATTCGAGGCCGCTCGCCTCGGGCACGATGCGGCAGAGGCCGGGCCGCGTCGCGAAGGGATCGCTGCCGTACCACTTGGCGAGCCGGTCGTGGTGCATCTCGATCGTCTGCGCGGCGCCGAGCAGCGTGTTGAAGCCGCAGTCGGTCTCGATCCTGTACTTGCCGGTCGTGGAGAGCGCGACGCCGGGCGACGCGAAGCTCGCGTGCGCGCGCGTGAACGCCTCGGCCTGGTCGCCGTCGAGCGCGAGGAGCTCGTCGATCGTCCACGGCCGCTCCGACTTCGCGGTGATCTCGCGGCGCGCCGTGCCGAGCAGCGCGGCGGCGCTCTTGCCGAGGTCGCCGAGCCCGGCCGGCTTGGGCCCTTGGAGGTCCTTGGTCCAGGAGAGCTCCTGCGCGAGCCCCTGCAGGATGCGGCCGGCGCGCAGCGCGTGGTCGGTGCGCGTGCTGCCGAGCTCGTTCGACCCGAACTGCTCGAGCGCCTTCACGACCTTGGTGACGAGGCCGTCGGGCACCTTCCAGCGCGGGGAGAGGTCGTAGCCGTAGCCCTGCAGCAGCTGCGGGCTCTCGCGCGCCAGATCGAGTGCGAGCCGCTGCAGCCAGCGCGCGACGACCGCCTGGTCGGGACGCTGCGAAGACTCGCGCGCGCGGTCGCGCGCGAGCTTGACGAGCTCCTCGACGGCGGCGGCGCGCAGCGATGCGAGCGCGACGGGCCGCGCATCGTCGGCAGGGAGCAGCGCCTTCAGCTTCGCGTCGGCGGTCACCAGCGGCTGGAGGGCGCCGTTCACCGGCACCACCGCGCGCGCCCAGGCGTGGGCCCACAGCGACTTCGCGTCGGCGTCGCCGGCCGCCGCCTCGAGCAGGAGCTGCAGCACTTCGGCGCGATCGGGCGCGAAGGCGAGCGCGGCGGTCAGATGCTGCACCGCCTCCTCGCGCTTGCCCTCCTTCAGCGCGCGCCGGCCGGCGTCGAGCGGGAGCGCGGCGAGGTCTTTCGCGCCCGCTGCCTGCGCGCGCGCGACGGCGAGCGCGGCGGCATGCGGGACCGCGACGAGCAGGCAGAGGCCGACGAGCGCGCGCGACACCATTCGCGCCAAGTTACCCGGCCGCGGCGAATCCCTGGCGCCAGCTCGCACGGCGCGGCGCCCACGAGAGCTCGCGCTTCGCCTTCGCGTTCGAGGCGCCCGGCTGGTGTAGCAGCAGGTAGGCGCCGTACGGACCCGCCGCGAGGCGCGCGATGAAGCCGGGCACGCGCCACGGCTTGGGCGCGCCGATCTCCTTCGCGTACTCGGGCAGCCAGTCGCGCAGCGGCGCCGGCTCGTCGTCGACGACGTTGAAGGTGCCGACGGCGGACGCTGCGAGCGCGGCGCAGGTCGCGGCCGCCGCGTCCTCGACGTGGATGAAGGAGAAGACGCCGCTGCCCGCGCCCGCGATCGGGACGCGACGGCGCCGGACATCCTCGTGGAAGCTGCCGTCCGCCGCGTAGGCCGTGCCCGGCCCGTAGAAGTAGCCGTAGCGCAGCACCATCCCGTGCGGCAGCGCGCCGACCTGCGTCTCGAGCGAGCGCACCGCGGCGAGCGCCGGCGCGAAGGCGGGCGGCGGCGCTTGGAAGAGCGGATCGCTCTCGACGCGCAGCGTCGGACCCGGCTCGTAGGCGAAGGCGATGCTCTGCGCGACGAAGCGGCGCACGCTCTTCACGGAAGCGGCGGCGTCGATCAAGTTGCGCGTGCCTTCGGTGCGCAGGCGGTTGGTCGCCGCGAGGTCGCGCTCGACGCGGCGCGGGTCGATGCGCGCAGGGATCGCCGTGAGCTCGTGGACGATCGCGTCGGGCGCCGCGGCGGCGACGAGTTGAGCGAGCGCGGCGCGATCGAAGACGTCCCCCACCACCGGCTCCGCGCCCGCCGCGCGCAGCGCGTCCGCCTTCGCCGCCGACCGCGTGAGCGCGACCACGGAGTGCCCGGCCCCCTTCAGCACCGCGAGCAACGGACGACCGATCGCTCCCGACGCTCCGGCGACGAACACGCGCATGGCTCGCCCTCCCTCACGACTCGAACGGCGACACGGCGCGCGTCGCGAAGCAAATGGCCGGGCACGAAGGTTCCGCGGCGACGACCCACGCCGCTCGCGCCGGCATCAAGCGCGCGGCGCGAGTTCTCCCGCGCGGGCGCGCGCTCTGGCGCGGCGGCGCGCACCGCCCTTCAACGCCGCGCGATCAGCTCGATCTCGCGCGGCGGAACTTCAAGGAAGGTCCGCTGGGGAGGGATCGGTGCCTCGATCTCGATCCGCTGGCGGAGCGTGAAGCGGCCGGCCCACGCGCCGGAGAACCAGTGGTTGCCTGCCTGGATCCGGTCCTGGCTCACGTGCGCTGGAGCGGCGTGGATACGCACGCGCGCGTGCGGGGGGAGCGTGAACCGGACGCGGTGGTTGAAGCCGGTCGACATGGAGCTGCCCTGCGATAGCTCCCGGCCGTCGGCAGCCGTGATCTCGAGGCCGTCGTCCTGCGAGTAGTCGACCTCCCGCACGACCACGAGCGACGCGTCGGTCGCGTTTTCGAGCATCGTCGCGAGCTCGATCGCCTCGCCGATCATGAAGCGGTCGCCGCGCGGATCGGGGATCGGCGCGATGCGCAGGCCCTTCTGCAGTTCGCTCCAGGTCAGCGCCGGCGTGGAGTCGGTGATCTCGAAGCGCAGCGTCGAGGAGACGAGCGCGCCGCGCCATGCCGCCTTTGCGCCGTCGTCGACGTGTTTCACGCGCGAGAGATCGGGTGGCCCGCGGTAGGTCGCGCGGAGGCGATAGACGCCGGGTGAAAGCTCGATCGACTGCCAACCCGGGATCTCGCCGAGCGGGATCGACCAGCGGAGGTAGCCGCCCGCGGCGAGCCAGCGGACCGGGATCGCATACCAGTTGACGCCCCGGAACGAATCGTTGTCGAAGAAGGTTGCGACCTGGAACTCGGGCAGGACGAGCGGCTTGCCGTCGTCGCGCGTCACTTCGAGGGCGACGAGATCGGGCGTCGCGACCCATCGCCGCTCCGCTTCGTCGAGCGCGAGCAGCAACGGCTCCTTCCCGCCGTTCTGCATCATCAACAGGAGGTGGACGTCGCCGAGCCGCGCGAACCGCCCCGCGCAATGCCCTTCATCGGAGAGCATCTCGATCCGGAGCGAGAGCCCGTCCTTGGGCTCGGGCGCCGCGACCACCTCCTTCGCGCGCGAATCGTCACCTTGCGCGAAGAGCGCCGACCCGCATCCCGCGAACACGACCGCCACGATTCCTGCGACGATGCGGACCATTGCAGTCACCTCCGGCTCGACCTGACGGCGATTCGAGGACGCGGATCGGACGCAAATGATAGTTCGCTCGACGGCGAGGGGTACCACGAGGCGACCTTGCCCGCTTCAATGCGGCACTCGACGCGGCGAATCAGGAGCAATCCGATATGCCACACGCAGGCGAACGAGTGAAGAACGCGAAACTCACCAAGTACCGACTGGTGGTCGACCTCGTCGACGGACGCACGATCTCGGTCCCGCTCGAATGGTTCCCGCGGCTGGCGAAGGCGACGGCGGCGCAGCGCTCGAAGTGGGAGATCGTCGCGGGCGGATTCGGGATCCACTGGCCCGGCGTGGACGAGGACGTCAGCACGGAAGGCCTGCTGCGCGGAGCGCCGGCGCGGCGTTGATCGGCGCGTTCGCGTCACTGACGTTTCGCGGGCTCGCGATTCGACACCGCAGCCGCTTCACGCTCTCAACGCAACCACTTCTCGAGGAATCCGACGACCCTCCGGTCGTACTCCTCCGGCTGCACGTGCCGCAACTCCTCGTGGTCCGCGCCCGGCACGACCCAGAACTCCTTCGGAAACGCTGCCGACGACGGCGGCGCCGCATCGAACACGCGCTTCGCCTCGTTGCCGGGCAGGAACCGGTCGTGCTCGCCGATCAGCACCATCAAAGGTGATCGCAATCGCTTCACGGCGTCGACCGGGCGCAGGTCGTCGACACCGACGCCGAGCCACGGCCGGAGCTGGACCAACAGCAGCGGTGAGAGCCACGGACCGGGCGCGCCGAGGTGAAGCCGCATGCGCGCGTCGGTCGCCTGCTCGACGTCGGGGAAGAGCGATTCGAGGACGAGCGCGTCGACGTCGAGCGGCCCGCGGCCGAGGAGCGCGGCGGCACCACCCATCGAGCGGCCGATCGCACCGACCTTCTCGCCGGGCATTTCGCGCCGCACGAAGTCGAGCGCGGCGCGCGCGTCCTCGCTCTCGAGCGCGCCCATCGAGATGCGGTCGCCCGCGCTCTCGCCCTCCGCGCGGAAGTCGAAGAGCAGCACGGTGAAGTGCCGCCGCGCGACCTCCTGCGCGACGCCGACGTTCTCGCGCCGGTCGGATCGGACGCCGTGCATCAGCAGCACCGCGCCGGCGCCCTTCGCCCCGCGCACCAACCACCCCGACAGCGCGAGCCCGTCGCTCGTCGTGAACTTCACGCTTTCCGTCGCGAACGCCGCCGGCGGCGGCCCGACGACGGTCCGATGCGACCGGACCAGCAGCCACCCGCCGAAGACGGCGCCCCCGACGGCGAGCAACGCTGCCGATCCGGCGAGAGTGCACGCTCGTCGCCAGCGCTTCTTCACGACACTGCTTTCCTCATCGCGGTCGGACGCGTTGCTTCGCCCGATCTCGCGAACCCGATCTGGATGGAGTTCGAATCAGGATGGAGGAGCGGATGGAACATGGCGAATGCGCAGAGAGATGCGCTGTTCGCCGCGCTCGACGACGACTGCCGGCGCTACGTTCTCATCCGCGAGGTATCGAAACGCCGCGAGATTCAACTCGCGATCCTGGTCGTGATCACGATCTCGTTCTTCAGCATCTCCGACGCGTAGCGCAGCGCCTGCTCGACGTCCTCGACTCGGAGTTGCGGATAGGTACGGACGACGTCATCCCTCGATGCGCCGCTCGCGACGAGCTCGAGGATGAACTCCACGCTGATCCGCGTCCCTCGGATGCACGGTTTGCCTCCGAGGACCTCCGCGTCAGAAACGATTCGATCGAAGGTCACGGCAGAACTCCGTTGGGAAGGGACGGAAGTCTACCGACGCACCACTCCGAGGAGTCGCGCTCCGCGTCAGCCGTCGATCGCCCGCCAGGCGCGGTGGTCCTTCGCGAGGAGTTCCTCGGCCTCGCGCGGGCCGGCGCTGCCGGCGGCGTAGTTGGGGAAGGTGCGCGGCGGCAGCGAGTGCCAGACGTCGAGCACCGGCGCCACGACCTTCCACCCCGCCTCGACCATGTCGGCGCGCTGGAAGAGCGTCGCGTCGCCGGCCATGGCGTCGTAGAGCAGCCGCTCGTAGCCGGTCGACGGCGTCGAGCCGAACTGGTCGGCGTAGCGGAAGTCCATCTGCACGCCGCCGAGCCGCACCGTGGCACCCGGCACCTTCGCCCCGAAACCGAGCGAGATCCCCTCGTCGGGCTGGACGTTGATCACGAGCTGGTTGGGGGTCAGGCGGTCGATCGGCGTGTCGCGGAAGAGCGTGAAGGGCGGCCGCTTGAACGTGATCGCGATCTCGGTGAAGCGCTTGGCCATCGCCTTCCCGACGCGCAGGTAGAACGGCACGCCGGTCCAGCGCCAGTTGTCGATGTTGAGCTTCATCGCGACGTAGGTCTCGGTGCGCGAGTCCGGGGCGACCTTGGGTTCACGCCGGTAGGCCGCGACCTTCTTGTTGCACACCATCCCTTCGCCGTACTGGCCGCGCACCGTGCGCTGCAGCACCTCCTCGGGCGTCATCGGCTGCAGCGCGCGCAGCACCTTGGCCTGCTCGTCGCGCACCGAGTCGGCGTCGAAAGAGATCGGCGGCTCCATCCCGACCAGCGAGATGAGCTGGAAGATGTGGTTGGGGACCATGTCGCGCAGCGCGCCGCTCTTGTCGTAGTAGTCGCCGCGCGTCTCGACGCCGACCGTCTCCGCGACCGTGATCTGCACGTGGTCGACGTAGCGGCGGTTCCAGATCGGCTCGAAGATCCCGTTCGCGAACCGGAACACCATGATGTTCTGGACGGTCTCTTTCCCGAGGTAGTGGTCGATCCGGTAGATCTGGTTCTCCTCGAGCAGCCCGAGCAGCTCCTTGTTGAGCGCGCGCGCCGAGTCGAGGTCGCGGCCGAAGGGCTTCTCCACGATCACGCGCCGGAAGCCGCCGGCCTGCTGCGTGAGCTTCGCGGCCTGGAGCTTCCGCACCACGTCGGCGAAGAACTCGGGCGCGGTCGCGAGATAGAAGAGGACGTTGCCGCGCGTGCCGCGCTCCGCGTCGACCTTCTTCAGCGTCTCGCCGAGCTTCTCGAACGCGCCCGGCTCGTTGAAGTCCGCCTGGCAGTAGTAGATGCGCTCGCGCAGCCACTTCCACTGCTCGCCGGTGACCTCGCTCGTCGCGAACTGCTTGATCTCGGCGTCGAGCTTGTCGCGGTAGCCGTCGTCGCCCAGCGACGCGCGCGCGAAGCCGACCACCGCGAACTCGTTCGACAGCAGGCCCTCGCGCTGCAGGTTGTAGAGCGCGGGGATGAGCTTGCGCTTGGTGAGGTCGCCGGCGGCGCCGAAGATCACGACCGTGCAGGGGCCGACCGGCTTGCCAATCGCGATCGGCTCGATCGCGCGGGCCACCTTCTTCGCGTCCTTCCCCCCTGCCGCGCGCGTCGGATCGTTCACTTCGCCGTCTCCTTCATGGCGTCACGCACCGCGTCGCGGAGCTTCGCGAGCCCCGCCGCGACGTCGCTCCCGAGGTGGATCCGCAGCGCCCGGCGTCCGCGCGCGGCGAGCACCTCGAAGTCGCCGCGCGCCTGCGCCGCCTTCACGATCCCGAAGGTGTACTTCGCGCCGGGCACCGCCACGTCGCGCGCATCTTCGGCGGTGATCTGCACGAAGACGCCGCGATTGGGGCCGCCCTTGTAGGCCTGGCCGGTCGAGTGGAGGAAGCGCGGCCCGAAGCCGAGGCAGGTCGCGACACGCTTGCTGTCACGCACGTGATGTCGGAGCTCCTGCAGGATCGCCTCGTGCGTCGGGTTCATGTCGACGTAGGCGAGGAAGGCGGCGTAGTCGCCGGCGCCCGCGCGGCCGAGGTGGGCGCGCAGCAGCGCGGTGAGCGAGGTCGCGGCGGGCTTCAGCTCCGCGGCGTTCTTCGCGTCGGCGAAGCACGCCACGCCGTCGCCGCTCCAGAACGGCTGCTCGGGCGGCAGCTTGCCCGACTGCTCGTAGGCGGCGGTGAGCTTCTTCGTCTCGAGCTTGCTCGCCTCGACGTCGGGCTGGTCGAACGGATGGATCGCGAGCACCTCGCCCGCGACTGCCGTCGCGACCTCGAGGCGGAAGAACTCCGCCGCAATGTCGTAGGCGTCGCGCAGCGGCACGTGCACGACCGGATGGCCGGCCGCCTCGAGCGCGGCGAGCTTCTGCTGCGTCGCGAGGCTCGGGTCGCCCGCGACCTCGAAGGAGAGGAAGACGCGGTCGGCTCCATAACGCTCTGGCGCCGCTAGCGTTTCGCGGTCGACCGGGATCAGGCCGCGCCCGATCTTGCCCGTCGACTCGGCGAGCAGCTGCTCGATCCAGGCGCCGAGGTCGTGGACGGTCGGCGACGGGACGAGCGTGACCTTGTCGCGACCGAGCTTCGCCGCGCAACCCAGGATCGCGCCGAGCAGGACGCCGGGATGGTCCTCGGGCGCGACGCCCGGCCCGCACGCATCCTTCATCTCGCAGGCGCGGTCGATCAGGTGCGCGACGTCGAGCCCCATCGCCGCGGCCGGCACTAGCCCGAAATTGGTGAGCGCCGAGTAGCGGCCGCTCACGCTCTTCACGCCGGGGTGGATCGCGCGGAAGCGCTCCTGCTGCGCCACCTTCTCCAGGCTCGAGCCGGGGTCGGTGACCGCGATGAACTGCTGCGCCGCGCGCTCCGCACCGACCAGCTTCTTCACGCGCTCGAAGAAGTGCGCTTTGAAGATGTTGGGCTCGAGCGTGCTGCCCGACTTGCTGCTCACGCAGAAGAGCGTGCGCGTGAGGTCGAGGCGGCGCTCGACGGCGGCGACCTGCTGCGGGTCGGTCGAGTCGAGCACGACCAGCTCGGGGAACCCCGCCTGCTTCCCGAACGTCACCGCCCACACCTCGGGGCAGAGCGACGAGCCGCCCATGCCGAGCAGGCAGACGTGCGTGAAGCCGCCCGCCTTCATGTCGGCGGCGACCTTCGTGAAGCGCGCCGCGTCGGCCTTCTGCTGATCGGGCAGCTGCAGCCAGCCGAGCCATTGGCCCTCGTCGCCGCCGGTCCACAGCTTCGCGTCGCCGTCCCAGAGGCGGCGCACCTTCCCGCCCTGCTTCCAGTCGGCGACCTTCGCCTCGACCGCCTTCTGCAGCTCCGGGGGGAGGACCGCGCGCAGCCGTCCTTTCGGCTGCGGCTCGACCACGACGCCGCGCTGCGCGACCGCGGCGAGCAGCTTGTCGTAGGCGTCCTTGAAGAGCTTCACGCCGTCGGTCAGCAGGTGGTCGGTCGCCGCCTGCAGCGAGACGCCCGCGATGCCGAGGTCCTTCAGGACTTGGTGCGCCGCCGCGACGTCGGCGGTGAGCGTCGGCGCCACGGTGCCGTGGTCCTGGAAGGCGTCGTAGGTCGAAGGCGGGATGGTTTCGACCGTCTCGGCACCGATCAGCGCGTCGACGTAGAGCACGTCGCTGTACTTGGGATTCTTGGTGCCGGTCGAGGCCCACAGGAGCCGCTGCGGCATCGCCCCCTTCTTGGAAAGGGCGGCCCAGCGGGGACCCTTCTTCAGATCGAGGTAGTGCTGGTAGGCGACTTTGGCGTTCGCGATCGCGACCTTGCCGGCCAGGCCGGCGACGCGGTCGCGGTCGGCGGGATTCGCGACGTGCTTGGCGAGCTCCTCGAGGCGCGGGTCGAGGTAGGAGTCGATGCGGCTCACGAAGAAGCTCGCGACCGACGCGACCTTGCTCACGTCGCCGCCGCGCTTCGCGAGGTACTCGAGCCCGTCGAGCCAAGCCGCCGCCACCGAGTCGTAGGCGTCCACGCTGAAGAGCAGCGTGATGTTGACGTTGATCCCTTCCGACAGGAGCTGGCGGATCGCCGGAATGCACTGCGGCGTCGCCGGCACCTTGATCATCACGTTCGGGCGGGCGACCGCCTCCCACAGCCGCTTCGCTTCCGCCACCGTGCCGGTCTGGTCGTGCGCCAGGTCGGGGGCGACCTCGAGGCTGACGTAGCCGTCGATCCGCTTCGTCGCGGCGTAGACGGGCGCCATCAGGTCGCACGCGGCACGGATGTCGGCGATCGCGAGCCGCTCGAAGACGCCCTTGGGGTCGCTCGCGCACTCGAGCGCCGCCGAAGCGAGGTCCCGCTCGTAGTCGGCGGAGCCGGCGATCGCCTTCTCGAAGATCGCCGGGTTGCTGGTCATGCCGAGCAGCCCGTCGTCGGCGATCATCCGCTGCAGGGAGCCGTCGGCGAGCATCCCGCGTTTGATGAAGTCGAGCCAGACCGACTGGCCCTGGGCGGCGAGCTCGCGCACGCGCTGAGAGGCCTTGGAGTTCCGGGGCGCGATCGGATTCATCGCAGTCCTCTCGCGGGGAGACATCGGGGGCGCCGAAGTTATCGGCTGGATCCCGGAAATCCCCGTCCCGGTTCCGCCCTCGGCGACGCGCGCGTGAAACGGCCCCACGGGTCGCTGCATCGAAGCGCGGCCATGGTCACAGGTCCCATCCTCGACGTGCTCCTCCGCGCCGCCGTCCTGCGCGGGGTCCTGCGTCCAGGGGGCGCGTCGGCCTGCTACGCTGCACCGTCGGCCATGACTCCTCCGGACGCAACCCCTCAGCCGTTGCCGCCCGTGCCGGCGGATCGCGCGTCGGCCGAGGAGCAGGAGCTGCTCGCGGCGCTGCGGCGCGGCGACGACGCCGCCTACGAGTCTCTGGTGCGCGCCGAGACCGGCCGCATGCTCGCGGTCGCGCGCCGCATCCTGCGCAATGAAGAGGACGCGCGCGAGGCGGTGCAGGACGCCTTCGTCAGCATCTTCAAGGGGATCGGCGGCTTCGCGGGCGGCGCGCGCCTCTCCACCTGGCTCCACCGCGTCGCGATCAACGCCGCGCTGATGAAGCTGCGCGCACGCAAGCACGTGCAGGAGCGGGCGATCGACGACCTGCTGCCGCGCTTCGACGACGCCGGTCTAGAGCTCGAGGCGCACGCGCCGTGGTCCGAATCGGCCGAGGAGCTCGTCTCCAAGGAGGAGACGCGCGCGCTCGTGCGCCGCCTCATCGACGAGCTGCCGGACACCTACCGCGTCGCGTTGCTGCTGCGCGACATCGAGGAACTGTCGACCGAGGAGGTCGCGCGGCAGCTCGAGGTCACGCCGAACGCGATCAAGATCCGCATCCATCGCGCGCGGCAGGCGCTGCGCACGTTGCTCGACGCGAGGGTGCGCATCCGCTCCGGCCGAGACCCGACATGAAACCGTTGATCACATGCAGGGAAATGAACGAATTCCTCATCGACTACATCGACGGTGCCCTGCCCGATGCGCAGAAGAGCGAGTTCCACCGCCACCTCGCGCGCTGCCCGTCCTGCGTCCACTACATCGAGACCTACAAGACGACCATCGCGGCGGGCAAGGCGGCGTTCTGCGACCCGAACGCGCCCGACAAACTGCCCGAGGCGGCACCCGAGGAGCTGATCACGGCGATCCTCGCGGCGCGCAAGAAGCCGGCGAAGTAGGCCGCGCCGCGCGGACGCGCGGGATTCAGCGCGCCCCGGCCATCCAGCTCAGGACGGCCGCTCCCACGGCGATGCGGTAGACGCCGAACGGGATGAAGCCGTGACGGCGCACCCACGCCATGAACCACGCCACGGTCCCGTAGGAAGCGGCGAAGGCGGTGACGAACCCGATCGCGAGCACGATCCACTCGTGCGGCGATATCGCGGCCCCGCCGTTCCCCTCGGCCGCCGCGCGCGCCCGCGTCCACTTGAAGAAGTCGTAGCCGGTCGCGATCGCCATCGTCGGCATCGAGAGGAAGAAGGAGAACTCGAGCGCGGTCGCGCGCGAGAGGCCGGCGATCTGGCCCGCCGCGATGGTCGCCATCGACCGGGACGTCCCGGGGAAGAGCGCGGAGAGGGTCTGGCACAGCCCGATCCAGACCGACTGCCCGACCGTCATCCCCTCCATCTCCCAGGTCTTGATCGGCCAGGTCTTGATCGAATTGTCCCGGCGCTCGGGCCCCTCGCGCTCGGCGCGCGCGCGCCACAGGTCGACCGCGACCATCACGACGCCGCCCACGACGAGCGAGACGCCGATCACGGTCAGGCTCTCGAGATTGGCGTCGATCAGCTTCTTCACGGCGAAGGCCGGGATCGCGGTGCACGCCGCGGCGATCAGCACCAGGCTCAGGGGATGGGTGAAGAGCGAGTGCTCGTCGCGCGGGCCGCGCGGGAACGTGGCGAGGAGCTTCTGGATGCGGGTGCGGAAGAACAGCGGCAGGCAGAGGATCGCCCCGAGCTGGATCACGATCGAGTACATCTTCCAGTAGTCGCTCGAAAGGCTCACGTGCAGGAGCGACTCGGTGATGCGCAGGTGCGCCGTCGAGCTCACCGGGAGGAACTCCGTCAGGCCCTCGACGATGCCGAGCACGACGGAGATCACGTAGTCGTTCATCCGCGCCACCATACCCGCGACGTATCGTGCGCCCGATCGTCCGCGCGCCGCGGCGGGAATCCGCGGCGCGCGCATCACGACGTCGCGCCGCGCGACGCTGCAACGCGGTTCGGAGCGCAGGATGAGCGCGAGGAAGAGCCCCGCCGACTCTGAACGGCACCGTCTGGACGAAGACGAGCGGCGCGAGAAGAACTGGAAGCGCTGGGGCCCCTATCTCTCCGAACGGCAGTGGGGCACCGTGCGCGAGGACTACAGCGCCGACGGCGACTGCTGGAGCTACTTCCCGCACGACCACGCGCGCAGCCGCGCCTACCGCTGGGGCGAGGACGGCCTGCTCGGAGTCACCGACCGCGAGTGCCGCCTCTGCTTCGCGCTCGCGCTCTGGAACGGCCGCGACCCGATCTTGAAGGAGCGGCTGTTCGGGCTCGCCGGGCCGGAGGGCAACCACGGCGAGGACGTGAAGGAGCTCTACTACTACCTCGACGCGACGCCGACCCACTCCTACCTGAAGGCGCTCTACAAGTACCTGCAGTCGGCCTTCCCTTATGCGCGTCTCGTCGAGGAGAACCGCGCGCGCGGCCGCGACCGGCCCGAGCTCGAGCTCGAGGAGACCGGCGCGTTCGACGACGACCGGTACTTCGACGTGCAGGCCGAGTACGCCAAGGCCTCGCCCGACGACCTGCTGATCCGCATCACCGTCTGGAACCGCGGCCCCGAGGCCGCGACGCTCCACCTGCTGCCGACCGCCTGGTACCGCAACACCTGGAGCTGGGGCTGCAAGCACGAGGGCTGCTGGGTGAAGCCCGTGCTGCGGCAGAAGGGCGACGACCTGCTGGTCGGCGACCACGCGACGCTCGGGCGCTCGCGTCTGCGCGTCGCGCCCGGCCCCGACGGGAAGCTGCCGCGCTTCCTCTTCACCGACAACGAGACCAACACGAAGCTCCTCTACGGCGCCGAGCCGCTCCAGCCCTACGTGAAGGACGCGTTCCACCGCGCCGTCGTCGGCGGCGACGCCGACGCGACGAGCCCGCGCAAGGTCGGGACGAAGGCGGCCGCGCACTACGTGCTCGAGCTCGCGCCGGGGGAGTCCGCCGTGGTCCGGATGCGCCTGTGCGCCGACGCCGAGGCGCGGCCCGCGCCGTTCGGGCCCGAGTTCGAGGCGACGTTCCGCGCGCGCATCCGCGAGGCCGACGACTTCTACGCGGAGCGCCTCCCCGCCCACGCCACGCCGCACGAGAAGGAGGTGGCGCGCCAGGCCTACGCGGGGCTGCTCTGGTCGAAGCAGTTCTACCACTACGTCGTGCGCGACTGGCTCGAGGGCGACCCCGAGCAGCCGGCGCCGCCGCCGGGCCGCGAGGTCGGCCGCAACCGCGAGTGGACGCACCTCTTCAACCGCGACGTGATCTCGATGCCCGACAAGTGGGAGTACCCGTGGTATGCGGCGTGGGACCTCGCGTTCCACATGCTCCCGTTCGCGCGCGTCGATTCCGCCTACGCCAAGGAGCAGATCGTCCTGTTCCTGCGCGAGTGGTACATGCACCCGAACGGGCAGCTCCCCGCCTACGAGTTCGCGCTCGGCGACGTGAACCCTCCCGTGCACGCATGGGCCGCCTGGCGCATCTACAAGTCGTGCGCGCCGGCCGGCCGGCGCGACAAGGCGTTCCTGCAGCGCGTCTTCCAGAAGCTCCTGATCAACTTCACCTGGTGGGTGAACCGCAAGGACGCCGAGGGGAACAACATCTTCGGCGGCGGCTTCCTCGGCCTCGACAACATCGGCGTCTTCGACCGCAGCAAGCCGCTGCCGTCCGGCGGGGAGCTCGAGCAGGCCGACGGCACGGCGTGGATGGCCTTCTACTGCACGACGATGATGTCGATGGCGCTCGAGCTCGCGCAGCACTACCCCGCCTACGACGACCTCGCGAGCAAGTTCTTCGAGCACTTCGTCGCGATCGTCGACGCCATGAACGCGATCGGCGGCGACGGGCTGTGGGACGAAGACGACGGCTTCTACTACGACCAGCTGCGCGGCGCCGGGCCTGCGCGCCCGCTGCGCGTGCGCAGCATGGTCGGCCTGATCCCGCTCTTCGCCGTCGAGGTGCTGCGCGACGCGGACCTCGAGAAGGTGCCCGGCTTCAAGAAGCGCATGGAGTGGTTCCTGACGAACCGGCGCGACCTCGCGCGCCACGTGACGATCGCGCGCGGCGGCGCCCACGACGAAGCCGGCTCGGTCTCAGGCGACGGCAAGATCGGCGGCACGCAGCGCCGCCTGCTCTCGATCCTCTCGCGCGACCGGCTCGTGCGCGTGCTCAAGTACATGCTCGACGAGAACGAATTCCTGTCGCCCTACGGCGTGCGCTCGCTCTCCAAGGTGCACGAGCGGCATCCCTACGTCTTCGACACCGGCGGCGAGCCGCTGCGCGTGGACTATTCGCCGGGCGAATCGACGACGTCGCTCTTCGGCGGCAACTCGAACTGGCGCGGGCCGATCTGGTTCCCCGTCAACTACCTCCTGATCGAGGCGCTCGAGCGCTTCCACCACTTCTACGGCGAGGGCTTCAAGATCGAGTGCCCGACCGGGTCGGGGCGCCGGCTCACGCTGAAGGAGGTCGCACACGAGCTCTCGCTGCGGCTCGCGCGCCTGTTCCTGCCGGGACCCGGCGGCAAGCGGCCGTGCCACGGCGGCTCGGCGCGCTACGCCTCCGACCCGCACTGGAAGGACCTCGTCCTCTTCCACGAGTACTTCCACGGCGAGGACGGCCGCGGCCTCGGTGCGAGCCACCAGACCGGCTGGACGGCGCTCGTGATCCGCTGCATCGAGGACCTCGTGCAGGAGCGCGTCGACTGCGGCGTCGCGCCGTCCCCCGCGGCCGCGCCGGCGCGCCGCGCCCGGGCCCGGCGGCCGGCGCGCGCCCGCGGCAGCCGCTGACGATCGCTAGAACATCGCCCCCCCGGACTGGAGGAAAGGCGATGGATCCGTGCGCGGAGTGGCTCGAGACCGATGGACTGGGCGGCTTCGCGATGGGGCCGGTCGGCGGCCCGCGGACGCGGCGCTACCACGCGCTGCTCGCCGTCGCGCTCTCCCCGCCGACGCGCCGCCATGTCCTGGTGAACGGCTTCGACGCCTTCGTCGAGACGGCGGCCGGCCGCGTCGCGCTCACCTCGCAACGCTACGCCTCCGGCGCGACCGACCCCGACGGCGCCGCGAACCTCGAGTCGTTCACGAGCGAGCCATGGCCCACCTGGACCTTCCGTCTCGACGCGGCGACCACGGTCGTGCAGGAGCTCTCGCTCCAGCGCGGGGCGCCGATTGCCGTGCTCTCGTGGCGGCTCGTGATGAAGGGCCGCCGCTCACGCGGCGTGGGAGGCCGCAAGCAGCGCGGCGCCGACGGCCGCGCGACGCTGACCGTCCGTCCCTTCCTCACCGGCCGCGACGCGCACGCGCTCCATTCTGAGAACGGCGCGTTCCGCTTCGAGGCGACCGCCGGCAGGGGGCGCACGACCTGGCAGCCCTACGAGTCGCTGCCCGCCGTGACCGCCCTCTCGAACGGGACCTACCGCCACGACCCCCACTGGTACCGCGCCTTCCTATATGAGGAAGAGAGAGCGCGCGGCTTCGAGGCGACGGAGGACTGCGGAGCTCCGGGGGAATTCACCTACGAACTCGGTGCGCTCCCCGGCGCGACCGCGTGGCTGGTCGTGGGCGCGGAGCTCGGCGCCGCCCGCCGCGCGCTCGCCGGTCGCGCCACCGCCGCCGCCTTCGGCCGGCGCGTGCGCGCGGCGGAGAAGCGCCGGCGCGCCCGCTTCGACGGGCCGCTCGACCGCGCCGCCGAGGACTTCGTCGTCGCGCGCGAGTCGGGGCGGACGATCGTCGCCGGGTATCCGTGGTTCACCGACTGGGGCCGCGACAGCTGCATCGCGCTGCGCGGGCTCGCGCTGTCGGCCGACCGGATCGACGACGCGCGCGCCGTCCTGGTCGCCTGGTCGCGCTACGTCTCCGAGGGAATGCTCCCCAACGTCTTCCCCGAGTCGGGGAGCGCGCCCGAATACAACAGCGTCGACGCCGGGCTCTGGTTCGTCGTCGCGGTGAAGGAGCTGCTCGCGGCGCGCGGCAGCAAGCGCGTCGTGTCGGCGGCCGACCGCAAGCGGCTGCTCGCGGCGTGCGAGGCGATCCTGGACGGCTGCTTCAAGGGCACGCGCCACGGCATCCGCGCCGACGTCGACGGGCTGCTCGCGGCGGGCGTGCCGGGCCAGCAGCTCACCTGGATGGACGCGCGCGCCGCGGGCCGCGAGGTGACGGCGCGCATCGGCAAGCCGGTCGAGATCGAGGCGCTCTGGCTCAACGCGCTGGCCTTCGGCGCGGCGGTGCTGCCGGGGCGGCGCGGCTGGCTGCGCGCGCTCGCGGCCGGGCGCGGCGCCTTCGCCCAGCGCTTCTGGAACGAGGCGCGCGGCTGCCTGCACGACGTCGTCGACGTCGACCACGTGGTCGGCACCGCCGACGCGAGCCTGCGCCCGAACCAGATCTTCGCAGTGGGCGGGCTGCCGCTGCAGCTCTTGAACGGCGCGCGCGCCCGCGCCGTCGTCGACGCGGTCGAGGTGCAGCTCCTGACGCCGCGGGGGCTGCGCACGCTCGCGCCCGACGACCCGGGCTACCGGCCGCGCTATGAAGGCGGGCCCGACGAGCGCGGCCGCGCCTACCACCAGGGCACGGTGTGGCCGTGGCTGCTCGGGCCGTTCGTCGAGGCGTGGTGCCGCGTGCGCGGCGACACGGCGGCGGTGCGCAAGAAGGCGCATGCGGTCTTCCTCGCGCCGCTCCTCGCGGAACTCGCCGGACGGGGCGTCGTGCACGTGCCCGAGCTCGCCGACGGCGACGCGCCGCACGCCTGGAAGGGCGCGCCGGCGCAGGCGTGGTCGCTCGGCGAGCTGCTGCGCGTGACGCGCCGTTGAACGAGGAGCCTCCCATGCAAAAGACGATCGACCCCGCCGAGCTCCAGTCGAAGTACCGCGACCACGTCGCCGAGCTGCTGCGCCAGTACGCGCGCGTGCTCGAGGAGCAGAAGCTCGCCGGCGTCGTGATCCACTCGGGCGCACCCAAGGCGCGCAGCCTCTTCGACGACCAGGTATGGCCGCTGCGCCCGGTCCCCCACTTCGCCCACTGGCTGCCGCTGGTGACGGCGCGCTCGGCGCTGCTGATCGAGCCGGGCCGCAAGCCGACGCTCTTCTGGTGCAACGTGCTCGACTTCTGGGAGGGCGCGGCGAAGCCGGAGACCGACCACTTCTGGGCGAGCTTCGACGTGAAGGAGGTGCGCGAGCCCGCCGCCATCAAGACGCTGCTGCCGACCGGGCGCGCGCTCGCCTTCGTCGGCGAGGAGCGCGGCGACTGCGAGCTCTGGGGGCTGCCCGCGTCGGCGTTCAACCCCAAGGGGCTGCTCGCCGCGCTCGACCAGGTGCGTGTGACGAAGACGCCGTACGAGATCTTGTGCCTCGCCGAGGCGAACCGCCGCGCGGCGCTCGGCCACCACGCGGTGGTCGAGGCGTTCAAGCAGGGCGACGCGAGCGAGCTCGAGCTCCACCTGACCTACCTGCGCGCCACGCAGCAGGACGACGCCGAGACGCCCTACAAGAACATCGTCGCGCTCGGCGAGCACTGCGCGACGCTCCACCACGTGAACTACGACCGCAAGAAGTCGGCGGCCCAGTCGCTCCTGCTCGACGCCGGCGCGAAGTACCAGGGCTACGACAGCGACGTCACGCGCGTCGCGGTCAAGGGGGGCGGCGCCGCGGCGTCGGCGTTCGCGGCGCTCGCGACCGGGCTCGAGAAGCTGCAGCAGGAGTCCTGCCGCCGCGCGCAGCTCGGACTCGCGTACGAAGCGCTGCACGACGGCGCGCACCAGCTGCTCGCGCCGCTGCTGAAGGACGTCGGCCTCGCGAACGGCAGCGCCGACGAGCTGGTCGCGAAGGGGGTGACGCGCAAGTTCCTGCCGCACGGCCTCGGCCATGCGCTGGGCCTGCAGACGCACGACGTCGGCTGCCGCAACGTCGAGCCGCGCGCCGACAACCCCTTCCTGCGCAACACGACGAAGATCGCGCCCGGCCAGGTCTTCACGATCGAGCCCGGCGTCTACTTCATCCGCCACCTGCTCGACGAGCTCGAGGCGTCGCCCGCCGGCTCGCTGGTGAACTGGCCGCTGGTGCAGCAGCTCGTCCCGTTCGGCGGCATCCGCATCGAGGACGACATCGCCGTGACCGACCGCGGCGTCGTGAACCTCACGCGCGAGGTGCTGCCGGAGCCGCCGCTGGTGGTCGCGAAGGGGTGAGCGCGGCGGCGGGGCGCGCAGCACCGCCGAATCCGCCATCCGAGCCCGAGAACGGCGTCAACCGGGCGATTCTCCGCGTGAACCCGCGCCCCGGGTCCGCGGTACGAGCGGCGGCCGGCCGCCCGACGAAGTAGCGTACTGGGCCGGTGATGACTGCGGCGTCGCGGTCCGAAGGGGACGGACGATGTTCCACAACCTCTACTTCGCCAGCGCAGCGATCGGCGGCTGCATCCTCGTCCTGCAGACGTTGATGATGCTCTTCGGCGGCGGCCACGGCGACGCGCACGACGTGCACGACGTCGGCCACGATCCCCTCGACGGCCATGCCGCCGACCACGGCGACGCGTTCGTCAAGTTCTTCACGTTCAAGACGATCGTCGCGTTCATCACGTTCTTCGGGCTCGCCGGGCTGGCGTGCGAGTGGTCGAACCTCCCGCGCGCGCCGTCGTTCGGCGTCGCGCTCGGCGCCGGTGTGGGCGCGCTCTTCGCGGTCGGCTGGCTCATGCAGGGGCTGTCGCGCCTGCACTCGGCCGGGAACCTCGAGCTCGAGAACGCCGTCGGCTGCGCCGCGCAGGTCTACCTGCGCATCCCCGCGCGCGGCACGGGCGCCGGCAAGATCACGGTCACGGTGCAGGGCCGCACGGTCGAGCTGAACGCCGTGACGTCCGGACCCGAGATCGCGACCGGATGCGCGGTGAAGATCATCGCCCTGCGCGAGGGCGACACGCTCGAAGTTCTGCCCCTGGCGCAGTCGGCCGGGTGACGCCGCGCCCCGCGGCTGCGCGGGGCGCATCGCCCGCCGTCGGCGCCGCCGACTCGTGGAGAGCCCCATGCCCGCCGGCCCCTTCGACCAGAACCCCTACCTGCTGGCGATCGTCGTCGCCGCCGTCCTGATCGCGTTCGGCTTCCTGCTCATGCTGATCAAGCGCTACAAGCGCTGCCCGAGCAACCGCATCCTCGTCATCTACGGCAAGACGACCGAGGGGCGCTCCGCCCGCTGCCTGCACGGCGGCGGCGCGTTCGTGTGGCCGCTGATCCAGGACTTCGAGTTCCTGAATCTCGACCCGATGCAGATCGGCATCCCGCTCAAGGGGGCGCTGTCGGCCGAGAACATCCGCGTCAACGTCCCGAGCGTATTCACCGTCGCGATCGGCACCGAGCCGGCGACCATGCAGAACGCCGCGATCCGCCTGCTCGGGCTGCAGACGACGGCGATCGTCAAGCAGACCGAGGACATCATCTTCGGCCAGCTGCGCCAGGTGATCGCCGCGATGCGGATCGAGGACATCAACCGCAACCGCGACCAGTTCCTGGCCAGCATCCAGAAGTCGCTCGAGCCGGAGCTCGTGAAGATCGGCCTCGTCCTCATCAACGTCAACATCACCGACATCACCGACGAGTCGGGCTACATCGAGGCGATCGGGCGCAAGGCCGCCTCCGAGGCGATCCAGCAGGCCGACATCGACGTCGCCGAGCAGGTGAAGAAGGGCTCGATCGGCGTCGCCGCCGCCGACCGCGACAAGGCGGTGCAGGTCGCGAGCGCCCACCGCGAGCAGGAGATCGGCACCAAGGAGGCCGAGCGCGACCAGATCGTGCGCGTCGCCGAGCTCACCAAGGACAAGACCGTCGGCGAGCGCACCGCCTCCTTCGAGCAGGAGGTGCAGATCAAGGAGCGCGAGCGCCAGATGCGCATCTCCGTCGCCGACGCCAACGCGAAGGCCGTGACCGGAGAGAACCTCTCCAAGGCGCTGATCGCCGCCACCAACTCCGAGTTGCGCGTGAAGGAGGCGACCGCCTACCAGGCCGGCGAGACGAAATACCGCGAGGCGCAGGCCGCGGTGAACGAGGCGCAGTATCTCGCCGAGGCCAAGGCGATGCAGGCGCTCGGCGTCAAGATCGAGCAGGAGAAGCGCGCCGAGCTCGAGGCCGTCGCCAAGGCCAACAAGGCCAAGCAGATCGTCGACGCCGAAGCGCAGGCCGAGAAGACGCGCCTCGAGGCGATCGGCGAGGCGAGCGCGACGTTCGCGAGGCTCGAGGCGCAGGCGAAGGGCGAGTACGAGATCCTGGCCAAGAAGGGCGAAGGCTTGAAACGGATCGTCGAGGCGTGCGGCGGCGCGCAGCCCGCCTTCCAGCTCATGATGCTCGAGCACCTGCAAGCACTCGCGCACACCGCCGCGACGGCGATCTCGAACATCAAGTTCGACAAGGTGATCGTCTGGGACTCTGGCCACGGCGCGAACGGCGCCGGTCAGGGCGGCGGCGCGGCCGGCTTCCTGCAGAGTCTCGCGAAATCGATCCCGCCGATGATGAACGTCATGCAGGACCTCGGCGGCGTGAAGATGCCGGAGTTCCTCGGGAAGCTCACGACCGAGGGCGGCGAGGCGGCGGCTGCGAAGGGCGAAGCGGCGGCGGCCAAAGGAGAGGCGACGGTCGCCCGGAAACCCGCCTGATCCCGGCCATCGGGAATCCGATCGCGGCGTGACGCTGCCCGCCGGAAGTTCGGGGATTCTTCCCCTGGACGTATCGCCGGAAGTGGATTGAATCCGCACACTCCCCCCGAGACCTCTCCCTTGCCGGAGGATCGGGCGTGAGCGAGCGACGGACCTGCCTCGGTCGACGCGCGCTCCTCGAAGCGGCGCTCCTGGTTCTCGCGCTCCTCGTCGGAGCCTCCTGCCGCGCCGAATTCAAGACCGGCTCGGGTTCGTCGGCGCGCGCCAGCCGCGTGCGCGCGGAGCGGCTCGCCTGGCTCATCACGTGGGCCGACGTCGTCGAAGAAGAGCCCGATCCCGCCTTCGTCACTGATCCGCGCGTGCGCGCGCGCATCGCGGCCGAGGGGATGCCGTGGCTCGTGCGCGACCGCTGGCTCGGGATCGAGCTGGTGTTCGTGCCGGCCGGCGGTCTCTCGGAGGAGATCGAAGGCGAGAGCGGCGATGACGAGCGCTCGTCGCGGCGCGTCGCCGTCGCGCACCCCATCTATCTCGGCCGCTGCGAGGTGAGCCAGGACGAGTGGGTGCGCGCGATGACGGAGAACCCCTCCGAGTTTTGCGACGACCCGCGCCTGCCGGTCGACTCCGTCGCGTGGGAGCTCCTCGCCGACCGCACCGACGGCTTCCTCCACGCGACCGGCTTCGAGCTCCCGACCGAGGCCGAGTGGGAGTGGGCCGCGCGCGGGCCCGAAGGCCGCTCCTACCCGTGGGGCGCCATCGCCGACGAGCGCGACGCCAACTTCATCGACGAGGACGACGAGAACGGCGACTTCGTCCTGCGCACCACGCCGGTCGGCAGCTACGTGAGCGGCGCCTCGTGGTGCGGCGCGCTCGACATGGCCGGCAACGTCCTCGAGTGGTGCCGCGCCGGCGACTCCCCCGACTCCCCCCACGGCGTCCTGCGCGGCGGCGCGTGGTTCAGCGGAAGCAACGAGATCCGCTCCACCTCCCGCTTCGCCGCCCACCCCGGCTACGTCAACAACGGCTTTGGTTTCCGGGTCGCTCGGAGGGTTCCGCCGCCGACTTGAGGGGGGTCAGGCTTCGAACACCGCGCCGAGCGTCGACACGATGACGAAGCGACGCATCCACGCGGTCACCTGCTCGAGCGACGCGCTCTCGATGCGGGAGCGAACGGCCCGATCGACCGGTCCGAACTTGATCTCGAGAAGTTCGAGCAGGCTTTCGCGACGGGCTTCGAGGCGCCCCTCGGCGCGCAGCATGTCGGCGGTGCTCATCACGGAACTCCTGATCTCGCTTGAGAGTGCGGCGGTGAACGCCGATCGGATCACGTCGGGCGGTGAATCATCGACCTCGAAAACATAGCGCGCGAGCCGGGCGAGCGCAGGGACGACGGCGGGCCCCCTCAGCTCCGACTGGAGCGCCTGCATCACGCTTGCGACGTGCACAAAGAGTCGTGGCCGGATCCGACTGCTCCGCAGCGCGATCAGCGCGAGCCGCCCGATCGCGTCCATCGCACGGCCGAGGATCTGCGCGTCCGTCTGCTGCGCGAGATCGTCGAGGACGAAGTCGAAGCCGACCACGTGCCGCCCGAGCGCGGCAAGCCCGCGATCATCGATCGCGAGGATGCTGGAGAAGCACGGCTTCCATGGCCACGGTTTCGAACCGTGATGCAGCAGGAGAGGCAGGATCGGCGGGACGCGCGGCTCCTCCGGACGCTTCGCCGCGTGACGCTCCCAGATCCGGGTCTGATAACGAAGCAGCCGCAGCGGCATGCGTTCGTCGAGCGTGCTCTGATGCTCGAAGAGCACGTAGACGAAGCCGGAGCCGCTGCCGCGCAGGTTCACCGTGAACAGCAGATCGGCGCTCGACTGGCGCAGCCCCTCGTCGATGAACGACCCCTCGATCGGCGCGAGCGTGTCGAGCTGGAGCTCGGCGAGAACCGCCGACGGCAGGACAGCACGCAGTTCCTCCGCCGCGTACTGCGGCTGGCCGAAGATGGCGCGGACGAGGGCGTCGTGAGGGGTCGGGGTCACACCGGAGGAGACGTGCGGCGGTGGTCTCGGTGACGCGATTCGTCAGCAGCCTGCCGTTCCCGAAGCTCGACCCGCCGCATTGGTGGACCATCCGGACCGAGTGCCCGACCCGTTCTCACCCGATCTGACGCGGCAGTCACTCATCGAGGAGGATGCGCACTTGCCGTCAACGCCGCTTCCGCGAGTTCGAGAGCCGCGATCGCCTGTTCGCGCGTGACGGATGGGAACTGGTCCAGGAAGTCCTCGAGCCGGTCGCCGCCTTCGAGGTTGTCGAAGAGGTTCTTGACCGGCACCCGTGTCCCGACGAAGACCGGAATCCCGCCGAGGATCTCGGGATCGCTGTGAAAGACCTTCGATTTCGGCGTCACCGGGAGACTCCAAGAAGCGGATCCGAAGAGTCGCCCGCATCGCCGGGCGTGCCCCTCAGCGATTCTGTGCCGGCCTCGTCGAAGCTGAAGTACGCGAATCCGCGCGAGTCGCCGACGATGCGCGCGAGCGTGGTCTTGCCCGACTGTCGTGGTCCGTGGATGAGAACGACTGGAGTGTCGGAGAGCGCCTCGACGAGGCGCGGCTTCGCGAATCGAGGACGGAGGCGTCCGGGATTCACGTCGGCTGATCGCAAGTTTGGGTCTCGGCCAAACGCAAGCTTCCTGGCCGGCTGATCGGAATCTTTCTGGGCGGCTGATCGAGCGGTTGACCCCCGCCCTCCCGCACGACGACCCTCACCGACAGGCACGGAGTCGACGTCTCGTAGTGCGAGACCGTCACGGCCTTCGGATCGTGGTGTACGCCTGATCCGCCCGATTCGGCGACTCGGGAAACCGCAGCGCCATCAGCCCGTCGCGAACCATCGGCGCGAGGAACCGGGCCTGAATCCACGCTGGATTGCGGCGAAGCACCGTGCCGAGCTGGTGGGCCGACAAGTAGCGGCCGCTGCAGAGGTTCTGGATCGTGGCACGCACGACAGCGGCGACGACCTTTCGCCGGGTCGCGACGGGTGCCGCGATCGTTCGGAGCTCTTCGTCCATCGACGGTACCGGCGGTCTCGGGTCCGATCCCTGCATACCTATGGCGTCAGGCTGCATACCTGAGGAGTGAACCGGCAAACCTGAGGAGCTCGGCGGCAAACCTGAGGAGTGAGGAGGCAAACCTGAGGAGCTAGGCGGAAAAGGTGACGACCGCCCGGCTGCCTTCAGGGACGGCATGCGTTCCAGCGACGGCGCGTGCGCCGCCGGCGAAGCGAAGTCAGCGGTACGCGTCACCCCTGTGCCGAACCGCTGAAACGTCGACGACGCGTCTCGTGTCATTGATCGTGTAGATGACGCGATAGTCGCCGACTCGAATGCGCCAGCCACCACCGCCCTCGAGCTTCTTGCACCCGGGTGGCCGAGGAGCGATGGCCAGCGCTTCAATCTTCGCGTAGATCCGCCGAGCGAGCGGTGCGTCCAGCGCCAACAGTTCCTTCGCAGCCGCCCTGGCGAGCGCGACCTGGTACGGCGCCATCAGGCGCCATGGGCAGGCAGCTTTCCTGCCTTCACGAGCTTCTTCCTGACGTCGGCGAGCGAAGAGCGCGGCTGATTCGCGCGGCGTCGGATGAGCGCCAAGTCGAAGACGTCTTCCCAGAGGTCCGGGTTCTTCACGAGATCGATGAAGACGCCAGTCCGGCGTCCCTTCCCGTCGAACACGAACTGAACGCCTTTCACTCGCGTGACTCCTGGACCCGCGCCTCGTCGCGCCGCGGGACGATATCGCGATGCCGGTTCACCGGCCAGGATCACGGGTGCGTCGGCTTTCGCCATGCGCTCTGCCCTCCGTTCCGTCAGGTCTGTCGAACGACCAGCCCAGACGTCGAGCGCTCGATGCGGTTACGTCATCCCGCGTTGCGCACCCGCGCGCTCAAGAAGACTTCATCCCGGTGGTACTCGAGGAAGCGGCCCTGATCCGCCGTGAAGCGTCCCGCTTCGAAGACCCTCCCCGTCGGCACCCCCATTCGTTCCAGCGACGGCGCGTGCGCCACCGGCGAGACGAGCAGCCGCCCGTCGTTCCGGAAGGAGATGAAGCCGCGATCGAAGAGGTGGTCGATCGACGGCGTCAGCAGCAGCCCGTTCTGCCCGTCGAGGCGCTCGGCGTTGGTCGAGTCGCGCCACGGCTTGCAGTGGCTGGCGCGCAGGTGTTCTTGGCGGTCGACGCCGGTGACGCGGCAGTGCGTTTCGATCGACTGCACGCGCTGTTTGAAGAGACCCTGACCGCGGCGGGCGAGGACGAGGGGCTCCTTCTCGGTCGTGGCGAGAGCGGGGTCGGCCTCGATGTCCTTGCGGAGGTGTTCTTCCCAGAGGACGAGCTCGGCGTTGGGCGGCGCGGACTGGACGAGGTCGGGCTCGCTCACGAGTTCAGCGCGGGCGAGGGCGGCGATCTCTTTGCCGAGGAGCTCGGCGAACTGGAGGGCGTGGGGTTGCGGGAGCTCGGTGAGGTAGATGCTCTGGCTACCGCGTCCGAGCATCTGAGCGTCCGAGCATCCGAGACCGGGAGAGGGGATCCGAGGAAGACCGGCGTGCTTCCCGTCACCTCCTCGCTTCGACGACGACTCCTCCGCGATAGCCTCGTTGGGATGCGGAGTTCCAATCGGCTCCGCGCCATGGTGGGATGACGGACGCTGTTCCCGAAGACATGAGCGACCTCTATCAGGTGATCGACGCTTCGGACTGGAAGGCCGCCGGCGACGAGCAGCTCGGCACCAAGAAGAAGAAGTGGCTCCGGGATCCGCGGCCGATCGGGCTCGATCATCGATGGCTCTTCAAGTATCGCCAGCGCCCTACGACCGGCGACGACTGGGCTGAGCGGATCGTCGCCGCGATCGCCGACGATCTGGCAATCCCACACGCCGCAGTCGAGCTTGCGGTTCGGGACGGTGAGCCGGGAGTGATCTCGCTCGACCTGACGGAAGAGCAGAACCGCGGCGAGCTCGTGCTCGGCAACGACCTCCTTTACGAACGTGACCCGAAGTACCCGCGGGCGAAGCGCACGAGGCGGACGACGAAGTACTCGCTCGATGCCGTGATCGCCGTTCTTCAGCAGGACTTCATCCAGCGGGCAACGCTCGTCATGGCGCCACGCGAGATCACGAGAGCGCTCGACGTCTTCATCGGTTACCTGCTCCTCGACGCGCTCGTTGCGAACCAGGACCGGAACCACCAGAACTGGGGCGTCTTGCAGCTTCGCGATCCAGGCAAGAAGCGCGTCGCAGAACTGGCGCCGAGCTTCGACCATGCATCCAGCCTCGCGCGCGGAATCCTCGACAACGAGCGCACGGAGCGACTCGAGACGCACGACGTCGGGTACTGCGTCGAGTCGTACTGCCATCGGGCGACTTCGCTGTTCGTGACCACAGCGGCCGCCGAGCGCCGAATGACGACCTTCGAGGCGTTCGAGCACGCGGGGCGATTGCGCCCGCCGGCGCGGGACGCGTGGATCGAGCGTCTGCGGCAGGTGGGATTGGACCGACTCGCGTCGCGGGTCGCGGCCGTACCAGACGATCGGATGAGCGCCGTCGCCAAGCAGTTCAGCAATCGCATGTTAGAGTGCAACCGTCGCAAGTTGCTCGAGACGGAGCGAGCGTGATGGTCGGTGACGGCGTCGTCTTCGTGGCGTGGCAGGACCCGGAGCATCGGGCGATCTACCCGGTCGCGCGCCTGCTCGAGCGGCCCGCCTCTCCGAGTTTCGAGTTCACCTACATCGCGGGTGTGCGCGACGCCGAGCGGGCTGGCTTCTCGCCCTTCCTTGCGTTCCCGGATGAGAGCGTCGCGTACACCGGAGACGACCTCTTCCCGCTCTTCCAGAACCGGCTCATGGTCGAGAGTCGGCCCGACTACCGCGATTATCTGTCTCGGCTCGGCCTGTCGAACGGAGTGACGCCCGTCACGCTCCTGCTGCGAAGCGGCGGCCGGCGTGCGACCGATCGCGTCGAACTGTTCGGGCGTCCAGTCGTGGATCCGGCAAAGAACGTCTTGATCTACGACTTCTTCATTCGCGGCGTGCGCTACGCCGTCGGCGCCGAGGAACGCATCCGGACCCTGACGCAGGGCGACGTCCTCTTCTGCATGGACGACCTGCAGAACCCGAAGCATCGTCGCGCCATCGCGCTGCGGACCGAGCCGGTCTGCGTCGTCGGTTACATGCCGGAGTACATCGCCGAGGACCTCGCGCCGTTCGGGGCAGGCAAGGCCGGTTGCGACGTCCGCGTCCTGCAGGTGAATCCCGAACCTGCGCCCGTGCAGCATCGGCTGCTCTGCCGGCTGGAGGTTCTGCGGCGACACGGCTTCGAACCGTTCTCGTCGGAGCGATTCCGGCCGCTCGCGAGCGATGCGAGTCCGCTGCCGCCGCTGGCGTCGTTGACGGCGGCGTGAGGTCGGCCGTCAGTTTCGTCATCGCTTGTCGTTCGTCGGACCCCGGGCTCTAATCCCCCGGACTGTCCCGCGGAGAAGCGACGACACTTCATGAACGCCGACCAAGCCAGTCTCATGCGCCGCATCAGGCGTTTCGCCCGCGAGCGCGACTGGGAGCAGTTCCACACGCCGAAGAACCTGGCGATGGCGCTGTCGGTCGAGGCGTCGGAGGTGGTCGAGCTCTTCCAGTGGCTCACGGAGGCGGAGAGCCGCAAGCTGCCGGAAAAGAAGGTCCGCGATCTCGCCGACGAACTGGCTGACACCTACATCTATCTGTTGAAGCTCGCCGACCAGTTCGGGATCGACCTGACGCAGGCGGCGACGGCCAAGCTGAGGAAGAATGCCGTGAAGTACCCCGTCGGCAAGGCGCGGGGGTCGGCGAAGAAGTACACCGAGCTGTAAGCACGTGCAGCTCTACGCGGGCAGCTCGAAGCAGTTCATCGAAGACGCCGTCCAGAACCAGATCGCCGAGAAGTTGAAGCTCGCGTTCAACAGCCAGTTCCGGTTCTCGCCTTCGCCCGGCGAAGTCGCATCGTGGCGCAACTCGCTTTCGAAACTGAAGGACGTCTTCCAGCGGGCGAAGCTGACGGACCACGGGGTCGTCCTCGAATACCAGCTGCCCCTATCGTCCAAGCGCCTCGACTGCATGGTGACCGGGAACAACTCCGATCGCCGCGGCAGCGCGGTCATCGTCGAGCTCAAGCAGTGGGAGAAGTGCGAGGAGGCGGACGGCGAGAACGAGGTCACGACGTGGACCGGCCACGGGAAGCGCTCCGTGCTCCATCCGTCGGTCCAGGTCGGCCAGTACGAGATGTACCTGCGCGACACCAACGCGGCGTTCCACGAGGGGCCGGAGCCCGTCGACCTGCACGCGTGCAGCTACCTGCACAACTACACGATCGCGGCCGACGATCTGCTGCGGTCGAGGAAGTACCGGCGCTACGTCGGCAACTACCCGCTCTTCTCGATGGACGACGTCGACCCGCTGTGCAATTACCTCGACGGCTTCGTCTCAGGAGGAGACGGCATGCCCGTCCTCCAACGTGTCGTCGAGAGCCGGTTCCGCGCGAGCAAGAAGCTGCTCGAACACGTCGGCGACGTCATCAAGGCGAAGAAGGAGTACATCCTCCTCGACGAGCAGCTCGTCGTGTACGACGAGGTCTTCGCCGCCGCCCGCAAGGGATTCGCGAACAAGCAGAAGACGCTGCTGCTCGTCAAGGGCGGACCCGGGACCGGCAAGTCGGTGATTGCCCTCAACCTGATGGCCGACCTCTCGATCGAGCACTTCAACGCGCACTACGCCACCGGCTCGAAATCGTTCACCGAGACGCTGCGCAAGATCGTCGGCTCGCGCGCCTCCGCACAGTTCAAGTACTTCAACAGCTATGGGTGCGCGGAGCCCGACGAACTCGACGTCCTGATCCTCGACGAGGCCCACCGCATCCGGAAGACGAGCGTCAACCGCTTCACGCCCAAGACCGCGCGCAGCGGCAAGCCGCAGATCGAGGAGCTCCTGAACGCCGCGAAGGTGAGCGTCTTCTTCATCGACGACCTGCAGGGCGTGCGCCCCGACGAGGTCGGCAGCACCGCCGTGATCCGCGAGGCCGCCGCGAAGATCGGCTGCCGCATTCACGAGTACGAGCTCGAGGCGCAGTTCCGCTGCGCCGGCTCGGACGCCTTCGTGAACTGGATCGACAACACGCTCGGGATCCGGAAGACCGCGAACATCCTGTGGCAGGGGGATGAGCGCTTCGAGTTCAAGGTGTTCGAGTCGCCGGCCGAACTCGAAGCGGCGATCCGACAGCGGGTTGCCGAGGGTTCGACGGCGCGAATGACGGCGGGGTTCTGCTGGCCATGGTCGAACCCGGATGCGCGCGGGTCGCTGGTCGACGACGTCGTGATCGGCGACTTCCGTCGGCCGTGGAACGCCAAGCCCGAAGCGACGCGCCTGGCGAAGGGCATCCCGAAGGCATCGCTCTGGGCCTTCGACCCGACCGGGATCAACCAGGTCGGCTGCGTCTACACGGCGCAGGGATTCGAATTCGACTACGTGGGAGTGATCTTCGGACGGGATCTCATCTACAACCCGACGAGCGTCGACTGGGAGGGCCGGAAGGAGCTCTCCCACGACAAGGCGGTGAAGCAGGGCAAGGAGCGTTTCGCCGACCTCGTCAAGCGCACGTATCGCGTCCTCCTCTCGCGTGGAATGAAGGGTTGCTACGTCCACTTCATGGACCGCGAGACGCGCGACTTCTTCATGAGTCGGATCGAAGCGAAGGTCCATGCGAAGCCCTCGGTCGTGCCGGTGCCGACGTTCACGCCGCGCGGTCCGACGTTGGACCTCCTGCAAGAGATCCGGCCGGACGAGCGGTTCACGACGCACCTTCCCGTCTACTCGCTGGCCGTGGCGGCCGGTGGCTTCAGCGAGGGACAGTCCGTGCGGCCGATCGGCTGGGCGAAGGTCTCGCTCGGCCGTCCGCTGCAGAAGGACATGTTCATCGCGCGGGTCGCCGGCGCTTCCATGGAGCCCACCGTTCGCGACGGAAGCTGGTGCGTGTTCCAGATCGAGCGCGGCGGGAGCCGTGACGGGAAGGTGGTCCTGGTGCAGAGCCGTCAGATCTCGGATCCCGAGACCGGGCATCAGTACACGATCAAGCGGTATCGCAGCGAGAAGGAGTTGTTCCCGGACGGGACGTGGCGGCACAAGAGGATCGTGCTTTCGCCGGACAACAACAAGTTCGCGGACATCGTGCTTGACGATGTAGAGGCGGATTCGTTTTCCGTCGTCGCCGAGTTGGTGCAGCCGGTTCCAGACGTGTCGTAGCGCGAAACCGTCACGACGCCGACGTCCTCGGATCGCCGAACTGAACTGGATATTGCGGCTCGTCTACCCCGCCTTGAACATCTTTCGATAGTGCCAATCGAGGGCCTCCTCACTCGGCCGACAGCGCGGGTCCGACGGGAGATTCACGATCTTCTTGTCGTTGAAGATCGCATACCTCTTCCCGTTGCCGAAGTCCTTCTGGAGCCGCGGGCTCACGCGAACGTTGAAGTCAGGCGTGACGGCGACGTAGCCGAGGTCGAAGAGGGTGTGGAATTCCTGCGTCAACAGCAAGCCGTTCTGGACATGGTTCGAGCGCGGGCCGAGATAGGGCTGGATGTGGGCGGCAGCCAGGACGGGCTCGGTGTGTTCGCCGGTAATGGCGCACGAGCCGGAGTAGACGTCCAGAAGTCGCGCGCGAAACGAGCCCTGGCCCTCGCGTCGCACGGTGGGCGCGACAGTGATCGTCCTCTCGTCCGAATCTACCAAGCGGAATCGGTCGGTCATCTCCTCGAGAGGCACGGCCTCGGCGCGCATTGCGGATTCGAGGATCTCGACATTCCTTGGGTCTTCCTCGTAGCGGCCCTGCTGGATGGACGGCTTCCAGCCACGCGCTTCGCCCCACGGGATCCACGCCGAGTCGTTCCACAGCGAGAGATGAATCAGTGCGATACAGCCGAGCGGACGCGTCTCCGCGCCTTCTCGGGACATGTCGCGCATTCGGTATCCGAGAATCCTCTCTTCGAATGCCTCCCGAGTCGGATCGCCGTTCCGGTCACCGAACGTCAGCCACGCATCCCGAAGCGGCAGGCGACAGAAGCTCGCGAAGAAGCCGAATCCGACGATGGCCTTGTCGGGCGACTTGAGACGAAAGAAGAACGGGTCGCCCGCAGCGAACTTCGCCGTCGGTCGCTGCGCGCTCGGCAACCAGAAGTTCGCTTCGTCGAGACGGCCGCGGTCATCGGCCTTGCTGCGCAGGTACTCGAACCAGCGATGATCCGTGAGTGCAACGAACGGTGCGGCCATCAGCTCCTCTCGCATACGACGAAGGTGTTCAAGCAATCGGGAGGAATGAAGCTACACGAAAGTTCTCGCGATCTCCTTCGTCACCGGGCTCATTAACCTCCACCTAACCCTCATCGGCGCCTCCCCCTCACTGCTCACCATGACAACCAGCCCGCAGTACGTGAACACGCCCTCGCGCTTGCTCCCTCTCACCCAAAGATGCACCTCCGTTCCCGCTTCCATCGCCTCGATCAGCCCCCCTCCCTTCTTGTCTCCCCTCGTCGTCTTCTCCTGACTCGTCCACTCAAAGATCTCGGGACTCACGAATCGATCGACGTACTGGCTCCCCGCGCTCATCGCGGTCTTGTCCAGCGTTGTCAGCAGCACAATCCGCTGGTTGTCGAGAGTCACGTGACCGGAGTTCCAATTGCCGGGGTTGTAGGTCTGGCCGTAAAGGGGAGGAATGTCATCGCGGCGGAACTGCTGATGGAGGTGACGGGCGAGAGGATTCCATTCGCGTTGGTCGAGTCTGCGGACGAGGCGGGCGACGAGACTCATGGAGTCATCGGCGGGGAGGGGCGGCTCACCGGCGCGATCGGAGACGAGGGAGAAGCGATCGCCAGCGCGCGCGAGGCGCTTGAGCGCGGGAGCTGCGGTTTCGCCGCTCCACTTGCTGACGAGGATGGCCTGTCCGATTAGGTCGGCGCGCGTCTCGTTTCGGATCCAACTCATCAGCAGAAGATCGCCGTGACGAATGGGGTCGGGGCCACCGTCCATGGAATCGCCGCGTGCGGTGACCAGGAAGAGGTCGGGGTCGGGTGGGACGGGGATCGTGCCTGGACGGATCTCGCGATGGAGAGGGGCGTGGTCGGCGGGACTCGCCTTTGACGTATCGAAGGCGCCACATGCGACGGCGTAGTCGGGGAAGAGGGGGAGTGCGAGGCCGGGATTCGCGGATGTGCCGAGTGGATCTCCGGCGGCGTTCTCGCGCGCGTCGGGACGGAGGACCCATCCCTCCGCAGCTTTGTCGAAGAGCACCCAATGATCGGTGCCCGGATGGCCAGCCGCCGGCCCGAACCAGCGCCGCAACAGCGTGACGAGCGCGTTGCCGGCATCGCCCGGCTTCTTCGCGACATTGAGCGCGATCTTCACGAAGTCGCCGAGGTACTCGACGCCGTCGGCGCGGAAGGGGACGGTCTTGCCGGTCGGCAGGGCCTCGCGCTCGCGAGTGGGGAGGAAGATCAGGGGCTTGCCGGCCGCGTGGCTGACTTTGCAGCGGATGAGGCTGGAGTCGATCGGCTTCTGGCTGACGAGATAACGCGCGAGGCGCCACTCGACGAGTTCGGCGACCATTGCAGTGAACGAATCGGCGAGGTCGGGCGCGACCGTGAAGCGGGGCGCGAAGTGGTCGTCCTTCAGCTCGAACCACTCCGCCTTCGCGCCCTTCAATTCGCCGAGCCACGCCGCAACGGGCCACTTGCGCCAGTAGGCCAGCCACGCTGACTCACTCGCATCGGCGACGCTCGGAATCTCCTGCGTCTGGACGTCGCGCGCGAGCCGCGGGTCGCCGAGGATCAACTCGCGCGAAACCTTTGCGAGCTGCGCGACGCTCATTCCGCCAAGCAGCGCGCCTTCGTGCAGCAGCGCGCGCAGCAGCACGAACTTGTAGCTCTTGGTCATCGGCTCGAGTTCGAGCGCGCGCAGGAACTCGCCCGACGCATCGAGGACCGCCGACTCCGGATCGCTCGTCAACTTCGCTTCGCGCAGGAAGTCGAACCAACCGCCGTGCTTCGCGCGCGGCGCGCCCGGGTTGTACCCCGATCGGAACGCCTGCGCGGCCGACGGCCGATACCCGGTCTCGTCGAACACCTCGCGACACCAGAGGCTCAGCTCGTCGCCGGTCGAAAGCCGCAGGAGCTGGCGGAACATGTCGACGAGGCCGAGCTCGTAGTTGACCTTGCACCCTTCCGGCAGGTCGAACTCGTTCTTCTTCATCGCGTCGAGCACCCGCGCGGGCGAGACGTGCGAACCATGCGCGCCGAGCGTCAACAGCGTCCGCGGCTTCAACAGGAACGACCGGTGGTTGCCGATGAAGTCGACGACCTTCAGGACCTTGCCGTCGCGCCCCTTGCGCAAGCCGCGGCCGAGTTGCTGCAGGAAGATGACGGGCGACTCGGTCGGCCGCAACATGAGGACGGAGTCGGCCTCGGGCACGTCGAGCCCTTCGTTGAAGACATCGACGGAGAAGAGGACCGGGAGCTCGCCTTCCCGGAACGCGGCCACGGTGTCGTGGCGCGCGTCGCTGTCGGATCCGGTGTGGACGGCAGCGGCCTTCACGCCGGCGTTGCGGAAGTGTTCCCGCATGTAGTTGGCGTGGGTCACGGTGCAGCAGAAGGCGAGCGTCCGCCTGCCGCCAGACTTGCGCCACTCGCGCAGGGCCTGGTCGGCGCGCTCGCGCGTCTCGACGGCACGGGTCAGGGCCTGCGGGTCGAACTTGCCGTTGCGCCACGGGATCGGTTCGAAGTCGACGACGTCGCGCACACCGAAGTACTCGAAGGGGCAGAGCTCCTTCCGTTCGATCCCCTTGACGAGGTTGCAGTCGAAGATGAGGTTGTCGCCGCAGAGCGCGAGGAGATCGGCGCCGTCCATGCGCTCGGGAGTTGCGGTCAATCCCAACAGGAATGACGGTCGGAAATGGTCGAGCACTCGGCGGTAGCTCTTCGCGGCGGCGTGGTGAAACTCGTCAATGACGATGTAGTCGAACGCATTCGCCTCGAATTCGTCGAGGTGGTCGGCAAGCGTCTGGATGCTCGCGAAGACGATTTCGGCGCTCGGGGCCTTCTCTCTGCCATTGAAGGTGCCGAGATCGGCGTCGGGCCGGACGCAGCGGAACGAATCGCGGCTCTGCTTCAAGATCTCTTCACGGTGCGCGACGAAGAGGACGCGCCGGAACGGCTTCGAGTCGAACGCGGCGAGGTAGGTCTTGCCGAGTCCAGTCGCCATGACGACGAGGCCGGCACGGAAGCCCTTCGCCCGAGTGTCTTGCAACGCGGCGAGCGCTTCGGCCTGGATCGCGTGGGGAACGACGACGACAGGCGCGTCGCGTGGCGTCGTGAACTGGACGAGCTCTTGGGTGTTCGGCCGCGTCTCGCGATAGGCACGCAGCCATTCTCGAGTCGGCGGCCTGCTTCGTGGGTCGCTCCAGAGCTTGTCGAAGGCTCGTCGCATCGGGCCGACGTCGGCCGTCACGACGTTCCATTCGATCCCGCCGGAGAGAGCGCTGCGACTGAGGTTGCTGCTGCCGACGACCGCCGACGCCGTGTCGCCCGAGCTCGACCAGAAGAGGTAGCCCTTCGGATGGAAGCTCGTCGCATTGTCGTGGAAGACCTTGACCGCGATGCGCTCGGGAGTCGCCTCGCACCAGTCCGTCAGGAGCAGCAGCGCGTGCGCGTCCGTGATGTTGAGGTAGTCGGTCGTGAGCACGCGGATGGAGGCGCCACGCTCGAGAGCGGTCTGCAGCGCCGGCGCCACCAGATCGAGGCCCGAGCGCATGATGAAGCTGACGACGAGGTCGATCCGATCGAAAGTCCGGTCGCCGAGCCGAGCGACGACGGCGTCGAGCATGCGCGCGTCGCCGCCGGGGAGCAGTTCGAGCTCTCGCGTCGCGTCGCTCACCGTCTCCGCCAGGTAGTTCGCTCGCCCCGGAATGACCCACCGCACGCCTCCGCGCGGATCGGGGACGTCGCCGCGATATCGCGGAATCACGTGCACGTGTAGATGCGGCACCGTCTGCCCCGCCGCCTCCCCTGCATTGAAACCGACGTTGAATCCATCTGGCCGCGGCGACAGCTCCACATCGAGCCGCCGCTTCACCTTCTCGACGAGCTCCCAGATCGCCGCGCGCTCCTCCGTCGTCGCGACCCAATATGTCTCGCACGGGCGCCGCGTCACGACCAGCGCATGCCCCGGGCTCACCGGGAACTTGTCGCGAATCGCGAACGCGAGCGCGTTGCTCGCGATCCACTGGCTCGGCGGGATGTCGAGGAACGGGGAGGACAAAGGGGACACCAAGGTCGAACGGGTCGCTCGGGGTGGACGGGAAGGATCGTAGTGCGCGTCGGCGGTTTTCACCGCCGGTAGAGTGACGCTGCCAGACACCGACTCGGAGGAAGCCTCGGACTTTCAATGAACCGTCCCACGGACGCGCTCACGGCCAGAATCAAGAGGATCGCCAGGATTACGCGTGTCCATCTGGCCGCTTCCATCCTGTTCGTCCTCTTCGCCTCTCCCGCCCTCCTCCCCTTCGACACCGTCACTCTCAAGCCCACCCCCAACGCCACCTCCAGCAAGAAGCTCGACTCCGTCACCGTCTCCCGCAACGACGACCAGTTCGTCGTCATCAACCCCTTCAACTCCCGCTGGAAGGAGATGACCTGGGAGATCCCCGACAAGAACCGGATCCCGCGGGAGAAGGTCGAGTCGGTCGTCCTCGCCGATCCGCCGCTCGTCGAATACCGCCGCAAGGCGTCGCGCCCGAATCTCACGGCGGCGGACCATCTCGAACTGGCGAAGCGCTGCGCCGAAGCCGGCTTCAAGGACGAGACGCTGCGCGAAGCACGCCTCTGCCTCGCGCTCGACCCGACGAACGCCGACGCCGTCGCGCTCGCGGGCGGGAAATCGGCGTTCGAAGCCTGGGCGAAAGGCAACGGCGACGCGGACCCGAAACTCCGCGAGCTCGAACACGGATACCTCGCGCTCAAATCTCCTGAGGAGCTCACCGCCCAACTGACAAAACTGAAAGACCTCAGCTCGACGCGCCCGCTCGTCTACCTCGAACGCGCCCGCCGCTCGGCCGCCTTCAAGAAGGGCCGCCGCGACAAGGTCCTCCTGACGATGCACAGTGATCTGGCGCCGGGCGCGACCTACTGCATCTTCCTGCCGAAGAGCTACGACCCGCTGGTCCCGAACGGCCTCGTCGTGGGTCTCCACGGGGGCGGGCCGGGCGGCTTCGACAAGACGATCGTCACGGGCAGCGGCGAGGAGGCGATGCCGTTCTATGCGGACGTCGCCGAGAAGACGGGGCTCATCGTCGTCTGTCCGACGGCGCTCACGTCGGGCTGGGCCTCGCTGAAGAACGAGCCGCTGGTCGATGCGGTCGTCGAAGAGATGCTCGCTCTCTACAACGTCGACGAGAACCGCATCTACCTCACGGGCCATTCGATGGGAGGCGGCGGGACGTGGCATTGGGGGCCGAAGCGGGCGGAGCTGTGGGCGGCGTTTGCGCCGTGCGCGGGGTGGGGCGGGCCGGAGACGAAGGGGCTGCCGGTCTACATCTATCACAGTGAAGACGACCCGATCGTCGGGGTCGATTCGGATCGGTCGGCGGCGAAGGCGCTGCTGAACGACCGGCAGAAGCCCGACTTCGTCTACACGGAGTTCCAGAAGGAGGGGCACGGCTTCCCCGACTGGGTGCGGCGCGACGTCTTCGACTTCTTCCTGGGCCGCTGGAAGGACCGCGGGCGCAAGCGGGCGAGCGCGCCGGAATCGTCGTTCCTGCGCAAGCCTTCGAAAGAGGAGATCAAGTGCTTCGGGGATCCGTCGGCGCTGCCGACGGCGGCGTCGTCCACGGCAGGGGCGGCGGCGGCGGCGGCGAACAAATCGGGCGACGGGCGGCTCGCCGTCCTGATCGCGCAGCTCGAGAAGGGCGGCGGGCGCAGCGCCGAGGCGGCGAAGGAGCTCGGCACGCGCAAGGACGCCGAGACGGTCAAGGCGCTCGCGAAGATCCTCCACAACCCCAAGGCGCCGAGCGACGTGCGCGTCGCGACGGCCCGTGCGCTCGGGGAGATCGCGCTGCCCGAGTGCGTGAAGCCGCTCGGGGCGGCCGCGGAAGACGCCGACTTCCGCGTGGTCGACGCGGTGACCGACGCACTCGGAAAGACGCACGTGAAGGAGGCGCTCGATCCGCTGTCGAAGGCCGCGAAGCAGATGGGCCTTTCGTGGGAGAAGTCGATCCGCGGCGGCGAGCTGATCTTCACCGAATACAAACTCCGCCTCGCGAGCTTCGGCCTCCTCGCCGATGCGCTCGCGTCCTGCGGCGACGCGGCGACGGCGCTCCCGATCCTCCAGAAGACGATCGTCCTGCGCGTCTTCACGCCGAAGGAGCCCTACACGGTCCCGACCGACGAACGCTTCGACGAGATCCCGGGGAAGGCGCGGCTCGAGCTGGTGAAGCGGGTGCGCGCATGTCTCGAGAAGTTGGCCGATCCGCAGGGGCGCGCGCTGCTCGAAGCGATTCGGGGGGCGTATCCGAAGGAGGAAGCGCTGGTGCGGGAGTGCGAGGCGGGGATCCGGGCGATTGGCGGGGGGTGATGCGGCCGCGACGGCGCGACACCTGCTCAACGTCGCATGCATGCGGTCTTGCGATCCACTGCTCGTTCCTGGCGTGCGGCCATGCCCCGAGTTAGTGAACGGTCTGAAGACGTGAGTTGCTCCGGCGTGCGGCATTCTGCGGTGTGCGACCGCAGCGATCTCCGCAGATGCGAGGGCGACGGCCGATAGGATCTCGCGTCAGCCGATTGGGACCTGGAGGACCTCTCGTGGCGTCGCCGCCCCCAAGAATCGAAGCCGTCCTCGAAGGACCAGCGGCTCAGGGACGCCTCGCCGTGGACGCGCTCGTCACGCTCGCCCGCGAGCTGCAGATGTCGCTGCGCCGCATCCTGAGCAATCGGCGCCCGAGAGGGGGGCGATTCCGGGGCGCTATCGAGGAGGTCGGTCGACTCGACCTCATCGCGTTTCGGCAAGGCAGCGCAGTTTGCACGTTCGAGCTCGCTCCTCCGCGAGACCCGGCCACGCTCTCTGGAGACCAAGGAGTTCGCGCCGCCGACGAACTCCTTTTGGCGCTCGAAGCTGCTGAGTCGGGACACGAAGGCTGGAGCGACGACGTGCAGCCGAGCCTTCTCGAAAGCCTGGACCGACTGACTCGTGTCGTCGGAGATGGCATCGACACGGTGAACTTCAGTCTCGATGCGGGTGCCGTCCAGCGGCGCACTCGAATCTCGACGGCGATTCGCACTCACGTGCAAGCTGCATTGAGACGTGCCGGTCGACCCAATGAAGTACGAATCGAGGGTGTCATCTGGGAGTGTGACTGGCGACGTCACACCGCAGAGATGCATTCCCCGGATGGGACGAAGCTCGCGCTGCGTTTTTCGGCTGATCTCGAAGAACAGGTCACGGCCGCGCGGCGAAGCCGCGTGATCGTTTACGGCCGAATGGTGTCCGAGGGGAAGTCGACCTTTGTCGACGTATCGCGCCTCGAGTTCTCAGGACCCGACCTTCGCGAACTCGACCCCGCATTCGGAGCATTCTCCGACAACCTCTCGATCGACGAACTCGCAGCACGGCAAGGCGTCACGACGCCGAAATCCCTGGACGAACTGCGGGGGACATGGCTCGACGACGAACCGATCGACGATCTGCTGGCGACGACCGGACGGTTGCGGCGGTGAACGGCGCCGTCGTCATCCCGTACGACGACGCCGTTGCCACGGCGTGGGCGGAGCTTGCAGCAGCCGCGATCCACGGCGGCAGGGATCGTTCGGATCGAATGGACTGGTGGATCGCGGCATGCGCGATTCGTCACGGATTGCCCTTGGTCACGCACGACAGCAGGGACTTCGACGGAATCGAGGGCCTCACGGTCATCACGCATCCTGATCCTGCGTAGACGATCATGCGCGTCTGAGCCCTACACGGTCCCGACCGACGAACGCTTCGACGAGATCCCGGGAAAGGCGCGGCTCGAGCTGGTCAAGCGGGTGCGCGCGTGTCTCGAGAAGTTGGCCGATCCGCAGGGGCGAGCGCTGCTCGAAGCGATTCGGGGGGCGTATCCGACGGAGGCGGGGCTGGTCGGGGAGTGTGAGGCGGGGATGAAGGCGATCGGCGGGGGGTGAGGCGAGCGGCGCGCGCGTCACCACTCGCGCTGACGATCGTCTCCACGAATGGATCGAGGGCGTCGAACGCGTAGTCGGAGGTGGATGGTGTGGCTAGCCTGCGGAGCCTCTTCTTCGGAGACGCTCCCGTGCCCAAGCCTCCCGCGCTTCCGCCGCCAGGGTTCAAGGCGCTGCCGGTGGACAAGAAGATCGAGTACGTCCAGAAGCTCTGGGACGCGATCGCGACCGAGGTTGACCAGGTGCCGCTCGAGGACTGGCACAAGAAGCTGGTGGACGAGCGCCTCGCCGATTACCTCGCGCATCCGGAACTCGCGAAGCCCTGGCCGGAAGTTCGCCGGCGCGTACTCAAGAATCTGCGAAGTCGTCGTCGGCGATCATGAAGCGAAGGATCTGGTATCACCCGCTCGCCGATTTCGACCTCGACGACGTCGCGGCGTGGTACGACGGAGAGCGGCCGGGGCTGGGTGAGGAGTTCGTCGCAGCGGTCCATGGTCTGGCCGCTCGAATTGCAGAGAACGCCCTTCAATTCCCGGTCGTCAGAGGGATCGTTCGCTGCGCGATGATTCGGCGATTTCCATACTTGGTGTTCTTCGTCGTGAGAAACGGCGTCGCTGCAATCCTCGCGATCGCTCATTCCCACCGAGGTCCAGACGCGCTGCGGGATCGATTGCGGACTGATTGAGGACGACCGAGAATGCCGGCATGAACATCACTTGCGACATGTGCGGCAAGAAAGCAGCGCGCGTCCGCCGCGTCACGCGGAGCTTCGGTCGGCGGTCGGACGTGTTCTTGATCGAAGACCTTCCGGTCATCGTCTGCAGGGCATGCGGAGAGTCGTACCTGACGTCGGAGACGCTTCACAAGATCGAACGGCTACGGCTGCATCGGAAGAGCATCGGCGTCGCGCGCCGGGTGCTGGTCGTGCGGTTCGGGGGTGCGGCGTGACGTCGTGACGCACCCGGAAAACTCGACATGACTTCCGCTCGATCCGTCGTCCTCATCGATCCCGACATCCTCTCGGGCACGCCCTGCTTCGCCGGAACGCGCGTGCCGGTCCAGACGCTCTGGGACTACTTGAAGGCGGGGGATCGGATCGCGGACTTCCTCGAGGACTTCCCCACCGTCACGCATGAACAGGTCGATGCAGTGATCGATATCGCGGGCGAGGCGGTCGCGCAGCTTGGGCTCGCTCCATGATGCAGGTGCCGCTCGCGGACTGGCAGAAGAAGCTCGTGGATGAGCGACTCGCCGACCATCGGGCTCATCCTGAACTCGCACGGCCCTGGTCCGAAGTACGCCGACGCATACTCAGGAATCTGCGACGTCGCCGCCGGCGGTCATGAGACGGAAGCCCGGTTGCCGAGTCCGCTCACCGACCCAGGACGATGTCGGTGCCGTGGAAGATCGACTGCAGCTTCGCCTTGGGAACTCGCCCGACTCGCTTCGCCAGGTCCGATTGGTCGAGCGTCACGATCTGCGAGACGTTCGCGACCGAATCCTTGTCGAGCCCGGTCGCACGCGCGGGGAGGAGCACGTTGCCGGGAGCCTCGCTCCATCGCGTGTTGCTCGTGAGCGGCACGCAGACAACCGTGGCGATGCGGCTTCGATTGAAGGCGTCGTTCTGGATCACGACCACCGGACGACGGAAACCAGGTTCCGACCCCACCGGCTCCGGCAGCTCCGCCCACCAGACCTCGCCCTGCGCGATCACCATTCGACGCGCCTCAAGCGCCGACGCGAGGCCCCCTTGGCGAAGCCGTCGTCGCCCTTCGGAAGCTCTCCGCAGACTTTGTCCAACGCCTCGGTGACGTCCTCTCCGGAGTGGCGTGCGACGTATTCCCGCAGCGCATGGCTGTAGAGCTGGCTGCGGGACTTCCTGAGCCGCCGAGCGAGCCGCTCGGCGTCAGCGAAGACGTCGTCGGGAATGGACACGGCGGTTTTCATACCGAAAGTATGACCCGGTCTTCGAGGTCGTCAAGCGCAGCGCCTCCTCCGCTCGAGTTGCCGACGGGATTCGACTCACGCATCCAGACGTCACGCGCCGCTCGCGGTCACGTCGCTGCTCCGGGAACGTGTCGCGAATCGCGAAGGCGAGCATGCGTGCCGGCCCGTGGACGCGGTACAAGAGCGAGATCGATCGGAGCTGGGATCGAACCCAGCAGCGCGGACTCCGGAGCCCGATTCCATGAGCAATGCCACCTCGATCCTCCAGCAGCGCGACCTCCTCCTCGAACGCCTCTCCTCCATGCCCCACTACCTCGAATCCGCCTTCGCCCGCCTCACCCCCGCCGAAGCCGCGACCTCCCTCACCCCCGGCGCCTTCGCGCCCGTCGAACAGGCCTGGCACCTCGCCGACCTCGAACGCGAGGGCTACGCGGTCCGCATCCGCCGCCTGCTCGAGGAGGACGCGCCGCAGCTCGCCGACTTCGACGGACGGCGCATCGCGGCGGAACGGAACTACCGCTCACTCGACCTGCGCGAAGGGCTCGCGGCGTTTCGCGCGGCGCGGCTCGTCAACGTCGCGCTGCTGCGCGGCGTCCCGACGGCGGCGTGGGCGCGCGCGGGCACGCTGGAGGGGGTCGGCGCATTCGCGCTGTTCGACCTGCCCGCCCAGATGGAAGGGCACGACGCGTCGCATCGCGCGGAGGTCGAGGAGTGGCGCCGGGCGCGCGGCGTGGATTGAGTCGTGACCGACTCGTGACGCGCAGCCGAATCACTCCGCTGCATTGTGCGCCTCACCCATCGAGGCAAACCATGCGACACACGCTCATCGTCCCGCCCCTCCCCGCTCTTTCCCTCATCGCGGCCGCGATCGCCTTCGGTCCGCAAGCCAGCGGCCCCGTCAACGGGCCGTCCGCCCCCGCCGCGGCCCCCTTCCAAGTCGCGACGGAACTCGACAAGGCCATCTGGCGCATCTTTCAGGACAGCAAAGGCACCTACTGGTTCGGCAGCCACGGCCAAGGCCTCTACCGCCGCGACGGAAACGCCTTCGCTCTCTTCACCACCGACTCCGGCCTGTGCGACAACGACATCGGCGGGATCCAGGAAGACAGGTCCGGCAATCTCTACGTCTCCACTTCCAAGGGCATCAGCAAGTTCGACGGACGCAACTTCACCACGCTGAAGGTGGACGACTCCGACGCCTCCAGCACGAAGTGGAAGCCCGGGCCCGATGATCTCTGGTTCCAGATCGGCGGCCAGGAACCTCACGCGGTCTGCTACGACGGCAAGTCCTTGCGGAAACTCGAGATCCCGACGACCGCGGCCGGGGATGCGCATTACGCCGCGTCCCCGCGTTCGAAGTACCCGAACATGAAGTACAGCCCCTATGACGCGTACACCATCTACAAGGACAGCCGCGGCAACGTGTGGTTCGGCACCGCAAGCCTCGGGGCATGCCGCTATGACGGCAAGACCTTCACCTGGATTTCCGAAGCGGAGCTGGGCTTCGACGAGAAAGACGGACGGAATTTCGGCACGCGCTCCATCATCGAAGATCGAGACGGGAAGTTCTGGATCACCGTGACGCGCCACCGCTTCGACATGTACCCGACCGGATCAGCCACGCAAAGCGCCGGCGGACTCGCCTACATCAAGTCGGCGGGCCTCGCCCATCCCGCGAAAGGCGTCGACGAGGACTACACCTACATCATGTCCATGGCCAAAGACGCGGCCGGCGACCTTTGGATGGCGACGTACGGCGCCGGCGTGTGGCGATACGACGGAAAGACCCTGACGAACTACCCCGTCCTCGTCGACGGAAAGCCGATCACCGTGTTCTCCATCTACCGAGACCGCCAGGATGGCCTTTGGCTCGGCACGCACGAGCACGGCGTGTGCAAGCTCAACGGAACGGCGTTCGAGAAGGCCAGGTTCTGACCAGCGAGCGCTAACGCTTCGCCTTCGCGTTGCGCTCCACCTGCTCGAGGTACCGCGCGATGTCGTCGCGCGGCTTGATCTCCTGCGACCTTCTCAGCAGTGGGACCGCGTCGGCATAGCGCTGCAGGCCGACGAGCACCTGGGCGTGGCGGATCTTCGCGCTCTGCTCGAACTTCTCGATGCCCTCGGCGCGCTCGTAATAGAACATCGCGCGGTCGGGGTCGTCCTTGCGCTGGTGGTATTGACCCAACAGGAGCAGGGCGTCGCCGTCGAGGGGGTCGAGCTGGACGATCTCCTCGAGCAGCGCGGCGGTCGCCGGCGTGCCGCCTCCCTCCGACGAATCGATGCGCGCCTCGAGCTTGAGCAGCTTGCGCTTGTCGTCCGGTGAAATCGTCGCGTCGGCGTGCGCGTGGATGCGCGCGACGACCTGCTTCGCCTGCGGGTTGGCGTTGCGGCTGGAGAGCGCCTCGGCGGCCCGGATCGGGCGCGCGAGCGGCTGCGCGGGGTCGAGGTCGATGGCGCGCAGGTAGGCGCCCAGCGCGAGGTCGTTCAACCCCTCGAGGGTGTAGACGTCGCCGAGCGTGAAGAGGCTGTCGAGCGTCGACTTGCCGATGCGGTCGACCGCCTCGAAGTTCTGCGCGGCTTTCAGCGGCTGCTTCAGCTGCAGGTAGGTGTTGGCCTGCAGCAGCCAGAACTCCGCCTTGTCGGGGTAGCGCGCGATCAGGACGTCGAGCAGCGCCTCGCAGTCGGCGAACTTGCCCTGCTTGAAGGCGCAGCGCGTGAGACCGAGCCGCCACTCCGTGCTCTCCGGCTGGAGCATCAGCGCGTTGCGGTAGGCCGCCTCGGCCGGCTGGTAGTCCTGCTGGGAGGCGAAGGCGAAGCCGAGCAGCCCGTAGGAGTAGGCGTCGCCGCCGCCGAGCTCGAGCATCTTGATGAACGCGCCGATCGCGGCGTTCCAGTTGGCGTTGCGCACGAAGATGAGGCCGAGGTTGCGCCATGCGCGGCGGAAGCTCGGGAACTTCTCGACCGCTTTGTTGTAGTGGCGCAGCGCGGAATCGAGGTCGTCCTGCTGGAAGGCGATGCTGCCGAGCGTGAAGTCGAGGACGGCCGAGCAGTCGGGCTTCATGCTGCCGCGCAGCTGCTCCGCCGCCTTCTTCAGGTCGTTCGCCATCAGCGGGCGCACCTTCTCCAGGATCTTCACCTCGTCGGGCGTGACGCGCGGCTCGATCTCGGCATTGATCCCGTAGGTGCCGACGAACTGCTTCTGGAAGACGGGGTCGCGCCAGATCGCCTCGATCTCCTCGCGCGTGGCGTCCTGCGCGAGCGCGCTCGCGAACGAGAAGCCCTGCAGGAGCGCGACGAAACCCAGGATGCGAGCGTTGCTTCGTGTCATGGTCATGAGTTCTGCTTGAAGGTGATCGTCACGCGCATCTTGCACGCGACGCGCTGGCCGCCCTTGACGCCGGGCTCGAACTTCCAGTGCTTGAGCGCGTCGAGCGCGGGCTGCTCGAACGCCGAATGGCTCGACTTCGCGACCTTGGGGCTCTGCACCTTGCCGTCGGTCCCGACCACGAAGAGGGCCGTCACGGAGCCTTCGACCTTCTTGCCGCGCATCTCGGACGGGTAGAGCGGCTGCCCCTGGATGATCGGCCGCGGCTTCTGGTCGATCTCCCCCATGCTGAACGCCTTCTCCATATTGTCGTCGAGCACGCCCGCCTTGCCGGTCCCGCCGATGCGTCCGCCCGACGCGAAGGTGAGCGCGTCGCCGAACTCGCCGCCGCCGCCGCCCCTGCCCTCGAGCGCGTCGGAGATCGCGCTCAGGCTGGCCGCCTCGAGCGCGGGAGCGGCGTCGGTCGGCGGCGCGTCGAGAGCGCGGTCGATCTCGGCTGCATCGGGCGGCTTCTCCTGGTCGGCGTCGATCGTCTCCTCCGGGTCCTTCTTCTCCGGGTCCTTCTTCTCGTCCTTCTTCTCCGCCTCGGCGTCGAGGTCGCTCAGCAGCTCGACCTGCTGGATCGTGCCGAGCTTCGGCTTCGCCGACGGGAAGATCAGCCCACCGAAGCACAGCACGAGTCCGTGCAGCACGACGGCGGCGGCGATCCCGGCGCACCAGATCAGGAACGTCCTCACGTCACTTCTTGTCCGTGTTGATCCCGACCTTCGCGATCCCGAGCTTGCGCACCTCGTCGAGGACAGCGACCACGTGCTTGAAGTCGGCCGCGCCGTCGCTGTTGATGATGACCTTGGGGTCCTTCGACGTGGTCTTGAAGGTCTGCAGCTTCATCGGGAGCTGCGCGATCGTGATCTTGTCCTTGTTGTAGAAGAGCTCGCCCTTGGCGTTCACGCTGAGCGTGACCGCCTTCTCCATCTCCTTGTTGTCGCCGAGCGACGCGGCGGTGCCGGCCGTCGGCAGCGCGACGTTCACGCCCTGGTTCTTCGTCATCGACAGCGAGACCATGACGAACGTCGCGAGCAGGAAGAAGATGATGTCGATGAGGGGAATGATCTCGATCCGGGCCTTCCCCGGACCGGCGCGACCGCCGCCGGCCATGGTCAGCTCCCTCCGGTCGCGAAGGCCGCGAACGCCTCGGCCTCGCCGACGTCGTTGTCGGCTCCGTTCGCCGCCGGCGGCGGCTGTTGCGAACCGGGCCCGGCCTGCGGATGGACCATCAGCTCGAGCTGCGTCGCGGCCGACTCGAGTTCATGACGCGCTTCTTCCGTACGGGCGTTCAGGAAGTTGAACGGCAGGAGCGACGTGATCGCGATGCCGAGCCCGAACGCGGTCGCGATGAGCGCCTCGGCGATGCCGCCGGTGATCGCGCCCGGGGCGCTCAAGTCGCCGCCGATCAGCGAGAACGAGCCCATCATCCCCGTGACGGTTCCGAGCAGCCCGAGCAGCGGCGCGAGCGTGATGACCGTGTCGAGGATCGGGATGCCGCGCCGGAAGCGCTTGATCTCCTGCGCCTGCGCGTAGAGCAGCGCGCTCGGGAGCGACGTCTCGCGGTGCGCCAGCGCGTAGCCCATCGCGCGCACCACGTAGTCCTTCGACTCCTTCGCGACGCCGATGGCGCCGTCGAGGTCGCGCCGCTGCACCGCCGCGAAGAACAAGTCGACCGCCTTCTGGCTGCGGCGCACCTTCTCGCGCGCCAGGAACAGGGTGCGCTCGAGCACGGTGGCGAGCGCGAGAATCGACGCGGCGAGCAGCGGCCACATGATCGGGCCGCCCTTCTCGAACACGTGGAAGATGTTGGTCCTCTGCACCAGCGCCTTGAGCGCGCCGCCGAGCGACGGGTCGAGAGGCACGTCGCCCTCGCCGTCCTCCACCAGCGCGGCGAGCCCGAGCTGCAGCGCCCCTTCGAGCGGCCGGATCAGCGGTTTGCTCGAGCCCGACTGCGGGACGACCAGCCCCGCGCATCCGCCCGGCCCCGCGAAGAGCGCGACCGGGCCGAGGATCGCGTATTGCCCCTTCACGATGCTGCCCTGCAGGTCGACGGCGATGCCGGGGAAACGCATCCCGCCGATCACGTCGAAGAGCCGCTTGAGCGAGAGGTTCACGAAGCTGATCTGCCGGTCGAACTTCTCGCCGGCTGCGAGGGCGTTGTTCTCGGTCGCCTGTTTGGCGGTGTCGACCGCGTTGCCGATGTACTGCAGCTCGCTCACGTTCACCTTCGACTCGAAGGTGCGCGCGTACTCGTCGAGGAGGTTCGCGACGTAGGAGAGCTCGTCCTTGCGGATCTTGATGTCGTTGCGGATCGAGTTGAGCTCGAGGTTGCCCTCGTCGACCAGGCGCGTCGACTTGTCGAAGTCGCGCCGCAGCTGCGTCAGCAGCGTCTCGTACTTGGTGAGGTCCTGGTCGAGCGGGAGCTTCTCGTTGGCGATCTGCTCGCGGATCCCGTTCAGCTCGTCGATGCTCCGCTGCAGCTCGCGCTGCGAGGAGGTCGAGAGCTGGCGGACCGCGGTGGTCGCGGCCTCGGACTCCTGCGCGGGCGCGCTGCGTCCGGCGGAGAAGACGGCGAGGGAGGCGAGAACGACGAGGGAGAGGCGGGTGTTGCGTGGGTTCATCGGATCTTCACCGGGAGGGGCACGAAGGCGGGCGTCTGCTTGCCCTGCTGGATCTCGAGCGCGAGGAGCACCTTGTTGCCGATCGTCTTCGACGTCTCCCACTGCCAGCCTTCGTGCGTCGGATGGCCGATGCCGGCCTCGCCCTTCGCGCTCACGAAATAGGCCTGTGCGAGCCCGACGTAGAGCGTCTTCACTTCGGACGGCTTGCCGTCGGAGAGGTTGTGCACCTCGTAATTGACGGTGATCTCGTTGTTGGCCTTGTTGACCTCGTTCAGGATCCCGAGCACGTTCTGGAACCGTTCCGCCACCGTGACGCGCGTCTTCGCGGCGTCCTCCGGGATGCGCTGGTAGAGCAGCTGGATGCGGGTCTGGATCGGGTCGGGGAGCACCTTCCAGAGGTCCCGGATCACGGCCTCCATCGCGGTCACCGCTTCGACGAGGCGCGCGCCGGTCGCCTTGAGCTCGTCGTTCTCGGCGAGGAGCGCGTCGCGCTTCTTGGCGGCCTCCTTCGCGCTCGCGTCGGCGTCCTGGATCCGCTTCTCGAGCGAGAGCACCTCCTGCTTCACGAGCTCGAGGCGGCCGACCAGGATGTCCTTGCCCTGCTGCCAGTCCTTGCGCTCCTTGGAGATGGTCTGCTGCGTCTGGATCCACTTCTCCATCACCAGGCGCGTCTCCTCGAGCGTCGGCGGCGCGCCGGCGCTCCCGTCCTGCGGCGCGGGCATCGCCGCCGACACGGCGGCGCCCGCCGCCGCGACGAGCAGCAGCGTCGCGAGCGCCGGCCCGCTGCGCGCCCCTCTTCTCCTCGTTCTGCATCGCATGGGATCGGACTCCCGTTCAGAAGGTCGCGGTCAGGGCCAGCGACAGCTCGGTGCCGCGCCGGAACGACGACTGGGTCTGGTCGCCGCCGATGTAGGGCGAGCGGTAGACCGTCTCGATCTTGGGATTGAGCACGTTCTTGGCCTGGAACTGCAGCTTCACGTGGGGGTTGAGGGCCTGCGACACGCTGAAGTTGAGCGTGCCGTACTTCTTGGCGTAGATGCTCGGCACGAAGCTGTTGTTCGAGATGCCGGCGCCGTTGATCAGCGTGTCGCCCTGCACCGTGTAGAAGACGGAGAGCTGCGTTCCGCTCTCGAGGATGTCGTAGGTCGTGTAGTAGTTGAGCAGGTACTCCGGCGCGTTGGTCATGTCGCGCGAGGCCATCGGGCAGTTGATGCCGGGCGCGGCGAAGGCGGCCTGCTGGTCGGCCGGCAGCGTGACGCGCGAGTCGATGAAGGTCGCGTTGGCGCCGACCGCGAGACCCTCGAGCTTCTCCTCGAAGCGGCCCAGCGCCTGGCGCGCCTCGAACTCCCAGCCGGTGAGGAAGCCTTCGGGATAGTTCTCCGCGGTCGTGTAGGTGAAGGTCGTGACCTTCTGCGCGTACTCGATCGGGTCGTCGACGTCCTTGCGGAACCACGACGCCGACAGGAGGCTCCCCTCGAACGGCACGTAGTCTCCGCGCAGGTCGTAGTTGCGCAGCGCGCTCATCTGCAGCGCCGGGTTGCCGATGAAGATCGGGCCGCCCAGGAACTCCTGCTGCAGGATCGGCGTGAGCTCCTTGAAGGTCTGGTGCGCGACCGTCTGGCTGTAGGCGGCGCGGAACGAGAGCGGCTCGACCGGCCTGGCGATCAGCTCGACCGCGGGCAGCACGTCGCGCTGGCTGAAGTCGGCGTCGGCCTCCCCTGGCTGCAGCGCGACCGGCACGGTCGAGCCGGGCGGGAACCACGTCGCGAAGCGCTCGGGCGTGTTGACGATCCCGACCGACGTCGACTCGAAGCGCGCGCCGCCGATCAGGTCGAACATCGGCGTGAGCGGCAGGTCGACCATCCCGTACCAGGCGGTGATCTCCTGATCACCGTCGTAGTCGACGTCGTACTCCGACGCGGTGATCGGGTGGTTCTCGCTCGGGAAGACCGCGCTCCACGGCTGGCTGAAGTCGGAGTTGAAGGCGCCGTTGTCCTCGAAGTTGGAGAACGTGTCCTGGTTGAAGCGCCGCTTCAGCCGGTCGCCGAAGAAGCCGAACTTGAGGAAGCCCTGGTTCTCGGTCCATTGGTCGAAGGGGAGCTTCAGGTCGGCGGCGTACTGGCTGCTGTCCTCGTAGATCTGCTCCCAGATGCGCTGCACGTTGCCGAGGTTGAAGTTGGCGTCGGGCTTGTGGGACAGCCAGGTCGCCGGCTTGATCGACGGCGGGATGATCCCCGGGATGCCGGGATCGAACGCCGGCGCGAGCCAGATCGCGCCGAACTGCCGTTTGTCGGGCTGGTTCAGGCCCGCGAAGCTGTACGCGGCGTTCCAGTCGAGCTCGGGGCAGTGGAACTTCACCGCGTCGCCGATCCCGAAGTCCTCGATCGGGAACTCGTCGTGGCCGTGGAGCTGGTAGGTCCGCGTCACCCGCTCGGAGTACTTGAGCGTCTCGTCGCGGATGTAGGGCGCCGCGAGCCGCTCGTTGATCCCGTTGCCCGGCCCGTTGGGGTCGGTGACGTCGTAGCCGGGGAAGAAGTACTCCTTGCCGCGCGTGTCGATCGAGAGCGTCGCGGTGTCCTCGGCGACGCGCGTGTAGAGGTAGGTGAAGGTCAGCGCGTGGTGCTCGGACTCGATGCCGCACGTCCCGAGCACGCCCCAGCGCAGCGTCTGCCTGCCCTGCGTCACGTCGTAGAGGCCGGTCAGGAAACTGCCGTCCTGCGGGGTGCCCTGGAAGTACTGCGGAGTGAGGCCGTTGCCGCGGCCCTGCATCCACCACGCGTCCTGGCGGCCGTGGCGGTCGAGCGAGCTGGTGCGCTCGTAGAAGAAGGCGCCGAAGCCGCCGACCTTCAGCCCGTCGCCGAAGTCGAGCTTGCCGCCGGCCGACGTCGCCCACTTCGAGTCGATCGGCGCGTCGGTCTCCGACGTGCCGACCGCGCCGTACCAGCTCTGGCCGAGCTGGTTGCGCTGGATGTCGCGCGCGCCGCTGTCCTGCCCCCAGAAGCTCAGACCGCCGCCGTGGTAGGAGAGGAAGTCGTTGCGCCCGGCGACCTGCGTGTTCCAGATCGACTGCGCCTTGAACGTGATGGCGTTCTCGTCGGGGATGCCCTTCAGGCGCAGGTTCACGGCGCCGCCCGACGCGTCGCCCTGCTGGTCGGGCGTGAAGGTCTTGCTGACCTGGATGCTCTCGATGACCGCGGCGGGGAACTGGTCGAGCTCGACCGCGCGCTTGCTCTCGTCCGCCGACGGCAGGCGGACGCCGTTCATCTGCGAGCTGACGTAGCGGTCGGGCAGGCCGCGGATGACGGCGAACTTCCCGTCCTGCACGGACGCGCCGGCGACGAGCTTCAGCGCCGCCGCAGCGTCGCTCGCGCCGGCGCGGCTCATGAGCTCGGAGCCGATCGAGTCCATCAGCGCCGAGCTCTCGAAGCGCAGGTTGAGCAGCGCGGTCTCGCTGCCGGCCCCCGGCTGGAGCACGTCCTGGACGACGAACTCGTCGAGCTCGGCGAACTCGCCCGCGAGCGAGACGTCGACGTCGGTGAGCTGCCCCTCCTGCACCGCCACGTCGGCCTTGACCTGCCGGACGTAGCCCTCGCGCGAGAAGATCAGCGTGTAGCGCCCCGGGGCGACCTGCCCGAAGACGTAGTTGCCGACGTTTGCGGTGACCGTCTTCTGCCCGGTCTCGAGGATCTGGACCTGCGCCGCCGGCAGCGGCGTGTCGAATTCCTTGTCGTACACGACGCCCCGGATCGAGCCGGCCTGTTGCGCGCTGGCGAGGGCGGGATCAGCCATGGCTGTCGAAACAACGAGACACCACGCTCTCCACGAGTCGAGGCACCGAGGTCGCAAGTTTGGCCCGTTCCGTTCCCTGGGTCCCGGAGCCGAAGGCGTGCCGTCCACTCGGGGCCGACGCTAGGCGACGAGTGTGAGGGGATCGTGAAAGCCGGGTGCAGGCGACGTGAAGACACCCGGGACGTGCACGCGCCCACAAACGGCGGACGAGCGGTGAATTACTCGACGACGACGACGGCGGTCGTGGCGACGAGGGCGTTCGTCGTCGCGTCGTAGCTGCCGTACATCGCGCAGTCGCGCAGCGTGGCGCCGCCGGCGAGCGCGGCCGCGAGTGCCGCCTCGAACTCTGGGAAGAGCACGTAGCAGGCGACCGTGTCGCTCCCGGCGTAACGCAGCTCGAACAGGGTCCCCGTCTTGGCGGCCTTCGCGCTCGGATCGGGGGAGGCGGGGAGCGGCTGGCGGCCGAGGACGCCGAAGTCGAGCGCCGCCTCCTCGTCCGATCCCGGCACGCCGCTGAGCGCCAGGCGAAGCTGGTCGGGCGCCGCATCGGGGGTGACGTCGAAGCCGCCCGCGCGATTGCGCAGGAGCAGGAGCACCGGCACGACCGTGAGGTCGGAGATCGCGAGCGGGCTCGCGTCGGCCAAGTCGTCGTCGACGTCCGCGACGAAGGCCAGGGCGACGACCGGCGCGCCGTCGGCGATCGAGAGCGTGTCCTCGAACGAGCCGACGTCGAGCGTGTAGTTCGTCGGGTCGGGCGGCGTCGTCCCGCCGTCCGCCCATGTGAATGCGCTCGGATCTTCCCCGCCGACGCGCGCGAGGTCGACCGTGAGCGTCGAGTCGGTGATCCCGCCCTTCACGTGGCCGAAGAGCGCGGTCGGCAGCTCGCGCACGAGCGCGCTCGCCCCCTTCGCGTCGAGCGTCGCGCCGGTGAGCGTGCCGAAGGCGCGGATCGCTTGGCCCACGTTCAGCGAATCGGCGTCGAACAGGCCCGCATCGCCGGAGCGCACCACGCGCGTGGTCGCGAACTCCACGTCGACGGTGAAGCTCGTCGCGTACTGCCACGCGCCGGCCGCCGTCCGGCTCCTCCCGAGGACGGTGAGCGCGGCGTCGCTCCCCGCCGCGCCGCTGCGCGCGACGATCACGCCTTCGACGAGGTCCTGGCCGCCTTGCCACGTGCCGCTGCCCGCCTCGACGTACGACGCGGCGACGCGCTCGCGCAGCGGATCGATGGCCCCGGTCGCCTCGACCCAGGTGCCGGCCGGCATCGCCGCGAGCGCGGCGAGCCCCGCCGCCCCGGTCCGCGGCACGCCGTCGACCTGGAAGATCGTCGTCACGTCGAAGACGACGGTCCGTGCTCCGAGCGGCTCGCCCGACGGCGACTCGAGCGCGAGCGCCGCCGTGCCGAAGCGGTCGTCCATGCCCTCGAGCGCGCCGCACGTCACGATCGCGCGTCCGTCGTAGCGGTCGACGCGCCAGAGGAGCGACGGCGCGACGGTGACCGTGTTGGCGACCGCGTCGATCGTGGCGATCCGATCGAGGTCGAGACCGAGCTCGAGGAGGTGGTGCTGACGCGCGAACGCGAAGAAGGGCGCGCGGTGCATGTCGAGGTCGAGCGTCACGACCCCGGTGAGCGGCTGCCCCGAATCGTCCTGCAGCGCCGCCGCCGTCGCCTGGCCGGCGAGGAAGCAGGTGCTGTTCGTGAAGTCGAGCGTGACGGTCGCGCCGAAAAAGCCGCCGGTCGCGACCTCGCTCACCCCGAGGTCGACCGCCCTTCCCGCGAGCGCGGCGAGGTCGACCGTCGCCGGCTGCTGCAGGAAGTCGACCGTCGCGCCGTTCGAGCGCCGGAACGTGATCGCGTCCACCGTGACGGTGAACGACGTCACGCTCTCCGGCGTCGTGCTCCCGAGCGTGACCGTGAGCGCCGCGACGTCGGTCGATGCGCCGCCCCCGCCGCCCCCGCCGCAGGCTGTTGGCACGAGGAGCAGGGCAACTCCCGCCACCGACCGCAGCAGAATCCGAGCAAGGGGAGCCATCGGCGCCTGTTTTCCGGGCCTACCACGGCGGCCCCAGCTTGTCGCAGATCGACGTGAGGCGGTCCCACAGCTCGCCGTCGGGCGAGACGCCGTGGATCGCCATCGAGGCGCAGGTGGCCGCGAGGTCGTCGGCGCGCGGCCGCGAGTTGGGGTTCTCGACGCCCGCGTCGACCGCGCGAATGTAGCAGCGCAGCGCGTCGCCGGCGTTCCCCATCTCCTGGTACGACTCGGCGAGCGCGCGCAGCACGCGGGCGCGGTAGATGTTCACGATCTTCTCGCGCTGCTCGTCGAAGAGGGCGCGGGCCGCGTCGACGTCGGCCTTGGCCGGGTCGCGCTCGCCGCCGCGGAAGCGCAGGCCGGCGAGGCGCGCGACGATCGGGATCCAGTCCTCGGGCGCCCACTTCGTGCCGTCGACGAGGTCGCGCGCCTTCTTCACCAGCGCCAGCGCGCCCGCGGGATCTTTGTGGGCGAGCGCCGCCTCGGCGAGCTGCTCGAGGACCTCGATGCGGATCTGCACCGGCATCTTGGCCCACGACGCCTCGATCTTCTGCTCGATCTTCGCGCGCCGCTCGGCGTCGCCGTAGTGGCGGTCGAAGAGCTGCGCGCACCCCTTGAGTGCGTACTGGATCTGGTCGAACGTCCCGGCCACGACGAGGTGGTCCATCTCGGACAGTTGGCGGTCGCACGCCTCGACGTCGGCGAGCCCCGACCTCACCGGATCGATGCGCGCCGCCTGAAGCACGAGGCGCGTGGCGGCGATGCCGCCGAGGATGCGCTCCCGCTCCCAGTCCTGCGCGTCGTCTCCGTGGTGGGCGTCGGCGACTTCGCGCGCGAGCGTGAGGTAGCGCTCGACCTCGGCGGTGTCGCCGTGCTTCGCGCACCAGAAGGCGTAGTCGGCGTAGCCGACGCCGCGCCGCCAGTTGCCGATCTTCTCGATGCAGCGCAGCGCGCGCTGCGGCTGGTCGAGCGTGAAGCACGCGGTCACCACGTCGGACTGCATGCGGCAGCGGTTCTTCAGGTGCGGGTTGTCGGGCAGCGCGCTCGCCGCCTGGAAGGCGACGTCGAGCAGCCGCTCCTGCCACGGCGCGAGCGCCTGGTCGGCGACCGCGACGCTCTTCGCCTGCCCGCCGTCCTTCGCGGCCTTCTCGTCCCCCGCCGCCCCGAGCGAAGCGAGCAGCAGCGCGGCGATCCACGACGTCGTCATTCTCGAAGTCCCTTTCGAATCAGGAAAGCGGGCGGCCGCCCCGCGCGCTGCGGAGCGGCCGCCCTCGGAATCACGGGATCAGACGAACACCTTCATCACGGAGTGGTGCCGACGAGTCCGTTGCTGGCCGAGAGGCCCTTCGGAGCGGTGGCGTCGAAGATCCACTCCTGGAAATAGGTCCGGAATCCGGACGGGACGCCGTTCGGCCAGGTGCCGCCCAGGCTGAGGTTGCCGCTGCCGTCCGTCGCGCCGATCGGCAGGATCATGAAGATCGACGGGACGAGCGTGCCGCCCAGCGCCGGCAGGTCGATCTCGGAGAAGCCGATGATGAGCAGGGCGTTCGAGCTCGGGTTCGCGTTGCTGAGGTCGAGCGTCAGGCCGCTGAGCGCGGAGAGGTCACCCGTGCCGCTCAAGACCGGGTTGCCGGTGACGCCGGCGAGGCCCTGGCCCAGGTCGGTCCAGGCGTCGTTCGCCGTGAAGCCGAACGCTTCGCAGGCGGTCCAGCCGTGCAGCCAGCTGTTGCCCGGCGCGAAGGCGCCGCGGTAGTGCGCGCCGTCCCAGAAGCCGTCGGCCGGCTGCCACTCGACGCTCGTGAGCGCGTCGTTCTTCGGACGGGGATCGAGGCCGATGACGGGCAGCTGCGTGATCGTGCCGCCCTGGAGGGCGACCGCCCCGCCGCGCGTGATCGACTGGATCGGCCCGTCCGCGTCGAGGATGGAACCGACCTGGACGTTGTTGTTGGCGACGTCGAAGACGTTGACCGAGTTGGCGTCGGTGTACGCGTTCGCGGCCTGGTTGCGGAAGAAGACGGTGTCGCGGATCTCGGCGAGGTTGCCCGAGCTCTGCGCCTTGTAGAAGTCGGCCGGATTGGCCGGAGCATTGACGCTCGAGTAATTCGTGTACGCCGTCGTCCACGTCTGCGCGAAGGTCAGCGAGCCGCCCATGCCGTAACCGCCGCCGGAGCCCGGGGGCGTGCAGTGGTCGCCGTCCCAGACGTCGTTCTTCACCACCTGCTCGCCGATGTCCATGATGATGCAGTTGTGGAACTGCGTGCGATCGTCGTCGCGCCACGCGCTGGCGCGGCGGCCGGCGCCGGCGCCCGGCTGGCCGATCATCGTGAAGTTCGCGAACACGTTGGTCGAGACGGGCTGCCAGCTCGAGTCCTCGGCGCCGTCCATCTCGCAGCAGTTGTCGCACGAGCCCGAGCCGCGCGCCGCGTCCTTGCTGTAGCCCTGGACGATAAGGCCGAACTGCGCCTTGCCGCGCCAGCCGCAGTCGAAGTCGAAGGAGTCGTCGCCGATGTTCCAGATGTTGATGTACTTGTAGTTGACCGTGCCGCCCCACGTCTCGATGCCGTCGTCGACGTTGTTCATGATGTCGACGTGGTGGATCGTCGTGCCGCGGCCGATCGCGCCCATCGAGAGGCCGTTCAGCTCGTTGCCGAGGCCGAGCACCTTGCCGCCGTAGCGCAGCGACATGAACGTGATCGTCCCGCTGTCCTCGTCGTCGTCACCGCCGCCGCACTGCTGGCGCGTGTCGCCGACGAACTGGGGCACGAGGCCTTCCATGTCGAGGCGGTTCGCGGCGTCGGGCGTCGCGATGTTGCCGGCGTGCTGGTTGGTCGAGACGTACGCGCCGCCCAGGATCGTGAGGTTGCCCCACTCGTTGGCGGAAGCGCGCCACGTGCCGGTCTTGGGGTCGCCGCCCGTCCAGGTCGCGACGTCCGCCTTCGAGGTGAAGATGACCGGGTTGAACTGCGTGCCCTGCACGAAGATCTGGGCGCCCTTGCAGATCGCGAGGCTGCCGCCGATGTTCGTGTCGCTGGCGATGATCGTCCCGGCCTCGATCGTGAGCGTTGCGCCGGGATCCACGTAGATCTGGTTCTGCAGGTTGTAGGTGTTGCCCGACGTCCAGGTCGTGGACGTGGTGATGTCCGCCGTCACCAGGATCTCGGAGGCGTGCGCGGCGCCGGCGATGCCGACGACGCCCATGCCCGCGAGCACGGTTTTCAGAGCTGATGTTCTCACTGGGGAAAGCCCTCGACAGAGAGTGGGAGTGGCCGCACGGGACCGTCGGAGCCGCTCTCCAACCGTTCCCGCGGGCAGAACGCTAGGTCGCCCGTGTGTATGGCCCGTGAAGACGAGGTGAGGAGTCGGGGCCCCGGCGAGCGCCGCCGGCGCGGCGGGCGCGGCCGGCGATTCACGGTTGGCGCGTGAGGACGACGTCGCAGTCGCGCAGCTCGCCGGGCGCGAGATCGAAAGCGAGCTCGGCGCGGTCGAAGCCCTCGCGCAGGACGGTCAGCACGTAGCGTCCGGGCTTCAGCGCGGGATCGGTGCGGCATGGAGTGCTGCCGTCGAGCGTCTGGCCGCCGTACGTGCGCGCGCCCGACTCGAAGAGCGCCGCGCCGCGCCGCGCGTCCCAGTAGAGGGGCGCCTCGCTCTTCACGAAGACGAACGCCACCGCCTTCCCGGCCGCGTCGGCGAGCCGGCACTCGGCCGCGAGGGGATTCCCGAGCACGTCGTGGCAGGTCAGCCGCAGCGCGGCGCCCTCGTGCAGCACGACGCTGCGCGTCGCCGTCTCCCCGTCGGCGAGCTCGACCACGACGTCGGGGTCGAGCAGCTGGTGGCGGAGGCGGTGCGGCGGCAACTCGTCGACGGCGGCCGGCTCCTTCCCCCGGATCTCCCCCGACAGCGCGTCGAAGCGCAGGCGGAAGGTGCCTTCGGGGAGCTCGGCGAAGTGGAGCCACTTGCCCACCAGGAACGCGCCGCGCGTGAATGCCGGGCCGGCCGCCGCGTCGACCGGCTCGAAGCTCACGCAGGCGTAGTGCACCGTCTCGAAGGCGTCGCAGTCGACGGAGAGTTCGAGGCGCGCGTGGACCGCCTTGCGGACCAGGAGCACGAGCGCGCTCGTCGTCGTCCCGGCCGGTCCCATCGTGAAGTGCTCGCGGGCCGGCTCGTACCCCTCCGCCTCGACGAGTAGCTCGCCTTCGTGGAACGGCGGCAGGAAGAAGCTGCTGCGGCGGGCGCCCTCGGGATCGGGGCGGAGCGACGAGACGGAGACGCGGGCGTCGGGCAACGGCCGGTCCCCGCAGAGCACCGTGACGTTCAGCCAGGCGAGGTCGAAGAAGAGCTCGACGTCGCGCGCCGGCGCGACGACCGGCGGCGCCGAAACGGGCGAGCCGGCCGCGCCGGCGAGCGACGGATCGCCGAGGAGCACGCGGTAGGCGTGCCCGACTTCGAGACCGTCGATTCGAAAGGCGGCGCGCCCGCGGACCGGGAAGTCGGTGGTGACGGTGGCGCTGCGCCGCTCGAGCTTGCCGTTCGCGTAGAGGAGCGGATGGCCGGGCAGGTCGAGCGACTTCCCGCCTCCGGTCTGCGCGATCGCCGTGACCGCGGCGCCCGTGCGCAGGAACGCCAGCGCGACGCGGTCGGGCGGCGGCCAGCGGACCACCCCCTCGATCGAGGCGCCGCGATCGAACGTCGCGGTCGGCTGCTCGCGCTCGGCGCCGACGACGACTTCGACGGGCAGCTGGAGCGGCGCCAGGTCGCGCGCGGCGAGGACGATCGTGTAGGTGCCGCTCTTCGGCGCGCGCAACACGTAGCGGTCGTCCGCGCGGCCGACGTCGACCAGCGTCCCCGAGGCCTCGTCGAGCGTGCCCTCGAACAGGGCCGCGACGGCGCCGAGCCCCGCCTGCGCCGCGCGGGCGCCCCGCTCGCGCGCGTCGACGAGGCCGGTCACCCGCCCCGCCGGCACCACCTCGACGGTCCATTCGAAGTCGGCGCACTCCTGCGGGCGCCGCTGCGAGAGGTCGACCGAGCGGACGACCGGCATGTAGCCGGGATCGTTCGCGACGAAGTCGAGCCCGGTCACGCGGGCGCGGCCGAGCCGGGCTGCGGCGTCGCGCGGAAAGCCCGACGCGAGCGCGGCGCGATCGAGCGCGACGTCGAAGGTGCCGTCCTCGGCGACCGGCGAGGAGGGCGCGGGGACGCGCCTTCCCATGAAGTCGACGAGGTTCAGCCGCTCGAGCGTCGGGCGCGACTCGGTGACAGAGTCCCAAGGCTTCAGCAGGTCGGGCGTCATCCGGCCGAGCCGCGAATCCATGAAGGCCTCGGCGTCGCCGCGGCGGAACTTCGGCGTCGAGATCGCGACCGTCGATCGGCGGGAGAACGCGTCGTCCTCGGCCTCGACGCGCGGCAACACGAAGACCGGCGCCTTCCAATGAATCGTCGGCACGAGCCCGACGAGCCGGCCGCGCACGTGGAGCGGCTCCGGTTCGGCGACGGGCTGCCGCGGTGCGGCGCCGCTCGCGGCCGGCGCAGGCGTTGTCTTTGGCGTGAGCTCGACCGTCGGCGCCGCCGCCTCCGCCGGCACGAGCGGCGGCGGCGTCCACTCGTCGGAGCGCGGCGCGCCCCCCTCGTCGCCGCGCGCCGCGGCGCGCGGCGGATCGCGCATCAGCGCCACGGTCGTGACGCCGACGACGAGCGCGGCGACGGCGGCCGCGGAGAGGAGGCTGCGTTGAACGACCCGCCGCATGCGCCTCCTCCCGCGCTCACCGCTCGAGGCGCGCGCCGAGCGTCGCGAGCTCCGCGAGCCGCTCGACCGGCTGCCCGCCGGCCCAGGCGATCGCCCGCAGCAGGAGCAGTCGAACGCGCGGGTCGTCGAACGTCCAGCGGTAGTGGCCCGGGAGGAAGCCGACGATGCGGCCGCGCCCGACCTCGCGCGCCCAGATCTGCGGCCGCGGCTGCCCGTCCTCGACGGCGGTCGCGAGCACGCGCACCGACGACTCGTCGCCGGAGAGGTCCCAATAGGTCTCGTCGACGAGGTGGAGGCGGTGGAAGCCGGCCACGATCGCGTCGGCCGAGGTCGCGCCGCGACGCGGGGCGAGGAAGTCGAGGTCGAGCGCGCCGTGGCGGAACTTCGAGCCGTTGCGCCACGCGAGCCCGATCCGCTGCGCGTACTCGGCGACGGCGCTGCCGCCGTTCACGGCGTAGTGGATCAGCACGAGACCGCCGCCCCGCGCGAACCAGGCGTCGAGCTCGGCGCCGCGCGCGGCCGACCACGCCGGGTTCGCGCTGAACATCACGACGACGTCGGCGCCGGCGAGTTGCTCCGCGCTCGGCCAGCCCTGTGCCGTCTCGACGGCGACTCGATCCGCGCGCGCGAGGAGCGGCGCCCAGCGCTGCTGCCAGTCGGGGTAGTCGTGCTCGTCCTGGCCGTGGTCCTTCTCGCCGGCCGCGAGGACGACGCGCAACGGCTTGGGATCGGCCGCGTCCGCGGCGCGCGGCGGCGGCGCGAGCGCTTCGAATTCCGCGAGCGGACACGGCGGCGGCGCGCCCTCGATCGCGATCGGCGCCGGCTCGAGCGGCCGCGCGAGGACGTAGGTCAGGAGGTCGGTCACCTGCTGCGGCGAGAGGACGTTCTGCAGCCCGACCGGCATGATCGACGTGGCGAGCGGCTCGCGCATCGCGACGTCGTTGCTGCGGATCGCCGTCTCCTTGCCGCCCGCCTCGCCGACGATCCACGCCTCGGGATCGGCGCCGTCGGCACGGCGCGCGACGCCGGCGAGCTCGCGGCCGTCGCGCAGGACGAAGTGGACCGCGGCGAAGTCGGGGTTGATCGCGGCGTTGGGGTCGAGGACGTCGCGCCGCACCGACGCGGCGTCGCGCTGCCAGAGCTTCGAGAGGTCGGGGCCGATTCTTCCGTGCGCGTAGCGGCCGCGGCCGCTGCCGTCGTCGAACGTGTGGCACTTCGAGCACAGCGCGTCGGGGCCGAAGAAGACGGCGCGCCCGCGCGACCAGTTGCCGCCGGCGAGCTCGGGGCGCGGCGCGAAGCCGTCGTCGCCGCTTGTCGCGGCTTCGACCTCGCCGAGGCGCGCCGCCCACGGCGGGAAGAAGCGCCGCAGCGGCAGCGCGCGCAGCCGCGGATCCTCGTCGGTGTGAACCGCGACGGCGAGCTCCGGCGGGCCGGCCGCCGTCGCGAGCTCGATCTCGAACGGGATCAGTTTCCCGCGCACCGGCTGCACACGCGCCTCGAGCGCCGAAGCAGTGTCGCGCCGCTCCGCGCCTTCGAAGGCGAGCGTCGACTTGCCGTTGGCGCGCACCTCGAGGGTAACGAACTCCGCCGGCCACTCGTGATCGAGCTTCGCGCCCGGCTGCAGCTCGGGCCGCAGCAGGTCGGCGAGGTCGAGCGCGCCGCGCAACCGCAGCCGCCCCGGCTGCGCGATCGTCTTCCAGAACGTCTCATGGTCGGCGCTGCCGCGCGTGAAGCGGCGCGCAACGGCGAGGTCGAGGTGCGGCAGCGCGATCGACTCCTTCCGCTGGCCGTCGGCCGATTCCCACTCCGCCTCGACGCCGCAAAGGTCGTAGCCGAGCTCGAGCTCCGCGAGCGAGAGCGCGTGGGGCTGCCGCGCGACGTGCGGCGCGGTGGAGAGCGAGAGCGTGCGCCGGTCGGCGGAGATCTGGAGCGAGAGGAGCGGCAGGTCGTAGCGCGGCGCCTCGATCTGGCGCTGGACCGCCTGGTAGCCCGGCCAGAGCGCTTCAAAGCGGTCGCCGGTGCCGACGTACGCGCCGAAGGTCGCGCGCGCCGCTGCCATCGACTGCTCGAACCGCCCCGGCCCGAGCGGCCGGTCGAAGGCGACGCGCACCTCCTGCGGCCCCGCCGCCCACGTCGCGACCGGCTGCGGCGCGCGGCCGTCGTACTGCAACCGGAACAGCCGCCCGCGGCCGGTCGGGCCGCTCCCCCAATCGGGCGCACCCGAATGGCACGCGACGATCAGCTCGCCGTCGGGTCCGAGCGCGACGTCGCAAACCAACAGAGAGAAGCTCGCGAGCTGTTGATTGCGCGCGACGAAGCCGGCGGCGCTCTTCACGAGTTCGGTCCGATACAACTTTCCGCGCGAATATCCTGCGATCAGCGCGTCGCCCTCCCAGCTCGCGGGCCCGAAGGTCGGACGGCCCGGCGCCGGTTCGTCGAAGCAGAAGCCGCACGTCGACTGGTGCTGCGGGCGGTAGTCGAAGAGGCTCGGCTCGTCGAGGACCCCTGGGAGGTGGCGCGGATGGCGCGGGGGGAAGCCGTAGTGCCTTCCTTCCTCAATATGGAGGAGCTCGTCGAAGGGGTTCCCGTCGGGGAGCCAGGTCGCCCCCTCCTGATCGGTCGCGAAGAGGTCGCCGGCTCGATCGAAGTGGATTCCGACCGGGAAGCGGATGCCGGTGCAGACGACGCGCCGCGAGCGCAGGTCGGAGGCGATCGCGAGGATCGCGCCGCGCTCGCTCTCGAGCCGGTAGTGGCCGGCGCCCGCCCGGTCGACGAGGTAGGCGTTGGTGTAGTCGCTCGTGCCGAGCCCGAAGAGGACGCGGCCGTCGGGCGCGATCGCGACGCCGAGCGCGTCGACGTCGTGCTCGATCGACGCCGACTCCCAGCCGCTCGCGAGCACGACTTCACGTTCTGCGACGTCATCGCCGTTTTCGTCGGCGAGCAGGACGATCTTCCCCTTGCACGCGACCACGACACCGCAGCTCTGCGTGAGCCCGTTCACGGCGAAGCCCTTCGGCGTGAGCGCCATCCCGATCGGCGCGACGATCGACCCGCGATTCGTGAAGAAGGGGCGCACGCTCTCTGGTACGCCGTCGCCGTCGCGGTCGTCGAGCAGGAAGACGTTCCCGTCGTAGCCGAGCGCGACCAGCGTCCCGTCCGCGCGGAAGGCGACGCCGTTCACGTTCACGAGATCGAGCGGCAGCGGCGTCGCCGTGAAGCCCGGCACGAAGAGGCGCACCGGGTCGGGCGGCGTGCGTTCGAGCGCGACGCGCCGCAGCTTCGACGCCGCGGCGAGCGCGTGCTCGGCGGCCGCGTGCTTCCCGGCGAGGTAGGACTCGACGCGCGCGATCTCGTCGGCGGAGAGGCGCCGCTCGAAGAGCAGCACCTCCTCGACGTCGCCGTCGAGGAAGCCGGTGGTCGCCGGCACGTCGGAGTCGTTCGAGTAGAAGCGCGCGCCGAGCGTCACCTCGTCGCAGCGCAGCGCCGTCCCGTCGCGCGCGCGGCGGCCCTCGTCACGACCGTCGACGCGCAGCGCGACCACGTCCGCGCACTCGACCGTGAAGGTGTGGAACGCCCCGAATTCAAAGGAGCCCGCCAGCAGGTCGAGCGCCCCGCCGAAGCCCGCCCCCTCGACGTTCACGACCTCGAGCCGCGCGGTCGGCGGGAACGACAGATCGAGGTTCATCCCGCTGCGGTAGTCGTTGCGCCCAGTCGCGTTGCACGCGAAGAGGCCGCGGAAGCCGCCGGGATTCGCGCGCGGCGCCGCACGAACGAAGAGCGTGCAGTCGCGCAGCTCCGTCGCGAGCCCGCTCGCCGCGAGCGCGTCGTCGACGCCATCGAAGCGGATGAGCGCGCCCGCGCCGGCGGCGACGTGCTTCGGCTGGAGCGCCCGCGCGCGCTGGGCGAAGTCGCGCCGCCGCCCTGACGCGTCGTACGCGACGCCGAGCGGACTCCCGTCGCCGGGAACTTCGCGCCCCTGCGCCGCGTACGCCGCGGCCTGCCGGCTCGCGTCGATCCAGAGAACGAGGCCGGCGCGGACCGGCAGCCGTGCGTCGGCCCACGCTTCGATCTCGTGCGCTGCGGCGCCCGCCTGCGCCAGCGCGACCGCTCCGACCAGGGCGAGGAGGGACATGGCGCGCGGGAGCCTAACGAACCTCCCCCTCGCTAACGTGCCCGCCGCCCCGATCGGCGCAAGAGGATCCCGACATGCTCCGCAGCCTGATCGTCGCGCTCGCGCTCGCTTCCCCGCTCCTCGCCCAGACGCCCACGAAGGCGACGCCCGACTACACGGGCGGCGAGGCGCAGGTCGTCGAGGCGTTCAAGGACCCCAAGGCGTGGGTCCGCGAGGAGCTCTGGGTCGAGGCCGAATTCGACACCGACGGCGACGGCAAGAAGGACCGCATGCACGTCGACGTCACGCGGCCGCGCCAGACCGACACCGAGGGGCTCACGGTGCCGGTGATCTACGAGACGAGCCCCTACTTCTCCGGCGTCTCCTCGACCGACTCGAAGTACTTCTGGGACCCGCATCAGGAAGTGCACGGCAAGCCCAACCCGCGCGAGCACGCGCCGCCGATCCCGTTCCAGCGAAGGAGTCCGCGCATCTCCGACGGGCTCGTCGGCAACTGGGTCCCGCGCGGCTTCGCAGTCGTCCACTCGGAGTCGCCGGGCACCGGCCTGTCGCAGGGCAGCCCGAGCGTCGGCGGTGAGAACGAGTCGCTCGCGCCGAAGGCCGTGGTCGACTGGCTGAACGGCCGCGCGAAGGGGTTCAAGAAGCCGACGGGCGACGACAAGGTCGAGGCGTACTGGTCGACCGGCAAGGTCGGGATGACCGGGACCTCCTACAACGGGACGCTGCCGCTCGCGTGCGCGCTGACCGGGGTCGAGGGGCTCGAGGCGATCATCCCCGTCTCGCTCAACTCGTCCTACTACCACTACTACCGCTCGAACGGACTGGTCCGCCATCCCGGCGGATACATGGGCGAGGACATGGACGTGCTGTTCGACTTCATCGACAGCGGCGATCCGGCCCGGCGCGCGTACGGCCAGAAGCACGTGCGCGACGAGGTGCTCCTGAAGTCGATCGACCGCGTGAGCGGCGACTACAACGACTTCTGGGAGGCGCGCGACTACTGGAAGCAGCTCGATCAAGTGCACGCCGCCGTGCTGCTCGCCCACGGGCTCAACGACTGGAACGTGATGCCCGAGCACAGCGTGCACCTGTACACCGAGTTCAAGAAGCGCGGGGTCCCGACCCAGCTCTACCTGCACCAGGGCGGCCACGGCGGCGACCCGCCGCTCCAAATGATGAACCGCTGGTTCACCCGTTACCTGTGCGACGTCGAGAACGGCGTCGAGGACGACCCCAAGTGCTTCGTCGTGCGGGAAGGCGCGCGCACCCCGACGCCCTACGCCGACTACCCCAACCCCGACGCGAAGGTCGTGACGCTGCGGCCTTCGAAGGGCGGCGCGGCGGTCGGCGGCCTCGCGTTGTCCGACGGCGGCGGCACTCCGGCGAAGCTCGTCGAGTCGCTGCGCGACGACGCCTCGATCTCCGGCGGCGAGATGGCGAAGGCCGCCGATTCGAAGAACCGGCTGCTGTATGCGACCCCGCCGCTCGCGGCGCCCCTCCACACGTCCGGCACGCCGCGCGTGAAGCTGCGCCTTTCCAGCAGCAAGGCCGCTGCGAACCTCACCGTCTGGATCGTCGAGCTGCCCTGGACCGACGGGCGCGACATCAACGACCACCTCGTCAACCGCGGCTGGGCCGACCCGCAGAATCGCGAGTCGCTTTCGAAGAGCGAGCCGCTCGTCCCCGGCCAGTTCTACGATGTGCAGTTCGACCTGCAGCCCGACGACCAGGTCATCCCCGCCGGCAAGCGCCTCGCCCTGATGGTCTTCTCGAGCGACAAGGAGTTCACCCTCTGGCCCGAACCGGGCACCAAGCTCGAGGTCGACCTCGCGGGCAGCTCGCTCGACTTCCCGGTCGTCGGCGGGAAGGAGGCGTGGGAGAAGGCGGTCGCGGGCGGGGTGCGTTGATCGCGGACTCGCGCTGCGGCGAAGCTCGACCCTTCCGAATCGCTACCGCGCCCCTCACCCCTTCTTCCCGATCCCCTGCTTCTCGAACGCCTCCGCGATCTTGAAGAGCGCGCTCGTGGTCACGGCGACCTCGTTCACGTTCTGCCGGTACAGATTCCAGAAGTAGACGATCACGACGGCGACCGGGGCGAGCAGCAGCGCGGAGCCCAAGTCCTGGCAGATCTGGACGACCAGGACGATGAGGACGACGCCGAGGGGCCAGGCAAGGTCGACGGGAATGTGTCCGCCGTTCGCGCGCTGACGCAGATGGTTCAGGGCGTCGCGCTCCGACTGGGTCAGGGTCTCGTAGAGGCGATGCGACTCCGTCATGACCGGCACTCCTCGGGGGGGTCCATGACCGCGAACGCCCTGGCCGCGCGGAGTGGGGGGCACAAGCTACGAATCGATGTTGGGGACGGCGAGCGCCGCTCCTCCCGAGGACGCGCCCGCGCGGGGCGCGCGCTCGGGAGGAGGCGAGTGCGCTACGTCCGGCGAAACCGCCCCGTCAGAACGAGAAGCGGACGTTCAGCGTGGTGCGGCGGTCGTCCTCGATGAAGGCGTACGACAGGCCGACGCTGAGGAACCTGATGAAGTGGGCGCGCACGCCGAGCTCCCACGCGCTCGTGACGCTGTCGCTCGCCAGCGAATCGACGTCGGTCCAGCGGTAGCCGGCGTCCACCTCGAGACCACCTCGGTCCCACGGCAGCGCCATCCAGCGCCCGCCGAGATAGAGGGAGACGCCGGTGTCGTTGTCGGAGCTGATGCTGTCCCCATCGACGTTGTCGTAGATCCAGATCGCCTCGCCGAGCACGTCGAGCTGCGGCAGGATCGAGAAGTGCGCGCCGCCGCCGATCCAGTAAGTGTCGACATGCAAGTCGTCGAAGTCAGTCTCGCCGCGCTCGACGCCGGCGACGACGTTGAAGAACTTGAGGAAGGAGAACGACCCCTTCAGGTAGAGCGAGTCAACGTCGTCGTCGATCACGTCGACGTCCGTGCGCGCGACACCGAGCTCCACGTAGGTGTAGCTGAGGAGCGAGTCGCGCTTGTCTTCGGCCGCGAACGGAAGCGGGGCCGGCGCGGCGTTCGGGTCGACGTTGGCGAGGAGCGACGCCTCGAACGCCCGCACCCCCGCCTGGCCGAACGGCGATGCGCCGAGGATCGACGCCGTGCTCTCCGGATCGGGATCGGCGAGCAGGAACGCGGCGAACAGGATCGGGATCGACATGGCAGAAGGCTCCTTCAAGGGGCGTCCGTAGAAATGGACGCGCGACACTGTGGAGCGGACCGAATTCCCCGTTTCGGCGGAGCATACGCACCACGAGCCCGGAATTCCCCGGGGCGACGGCCCGCGCGACGCCGTCGCGCGCGACGGAATGGGACCCCGCCTACTTCTTCGCCGTCGCCTTCGCGAGCCGCGGCTCGTTCAGCAGCGCCCCGTGCAGCGCGTTCACCGCCTTCGCGGTGTCATGTTCATCGACGACGATGCCGACGTTGGTGCGACGCGCGCCCATCGAGACCATGCGCGGCGCGATGCCCTCGTGCGCGAGCGTCGAGAAGATCGCGCCGAGCGTCTGCGGCGATTCGCCGATGGCGTGGCCGACCACGGCGACGGCGGTGACGTTGCGCTCGACCGTCACTTCGCCGAGCGCGCGCAGCTCGTCGAGGAACGCCCCGAGCCGGCGGCGATCGTCGTCGACGGTCATCGAGACGGAGATCTCGGTGGTCGCGAGCATGTCGAGCGCGACCTCGTGCCGGCCGGCGGCGTCGAACACCTTCGCCATGTACCCGTGCGCGCCGAGCATGCGCGGCGTCACGACGTTCACGAGGCAGATGCCGCGCTTCTGCACGACGGTGCGCACGACCGGCCGCGACGCCGGCACCTCGCGCCAGATCACCGTGTTGGGTCCGGTCGGGTTGCGCGTGTCGAGGACGCGCACGGGAATGTCGGCCTCGACGGCGGGATGGAGCGTCGCGGGGTGGAGCACCTTGCCCCCGCAGAAGGCGATCTCGGCCGCCTCGTCGTAGGTCATGCACTCGATCGGGCGCGCGTCGGGCACGAGGCGCGGGTCGGCCGTCATGACGCCCGGCACGTCGGTCCAGATCTCGATCTCGCTCGCGTGCAGCGCCCGCCCGAACAGCGACGCGCTGTAGTCGGAGCCGTTGCGGCCGAGGGTCGTGATGCTCCCCGCGGCGTCTTTCGCGAGGAAGCCGGTCACCACCGCCACGCTCGCGCCGCCCGACGCCGGGTCGGCGCCGCCGCGCTCCTTGAAGAACTTCGCGATCGCGTCGTAGCTCTGCGGAAGCGGCCGCGCGCGCTGGTAGCGCGAATCGGTCTGCAGCCCCGCGTCGAATGCCATCACCGCCTCGGCCGGAACGCCCGCCTGGTTCAGCGCGGCGGCGACCGTGTGCACGGAGAGCCGCTCGCCGAACGACGCGACCTGATCGAGCAGGCGCGGCGTCGTTTCCGCGACCAGCGAGATGCCGCGCAGCAGGTCGGCCAGCTCTTGGAGCAGCGGCGCGTGCGCCGGCACCTCGACGCCGAGCTCCTCCGCGATCCTGGAATGGCGCGCGTGCAGTCCCGTCAGGTCGTGCTTGCCGGTGACCGCCTTGTGCGCCTGGTCGAGCAGCGTGTCGGTCACGCCCGAGTGGGCCGAGACGACCACGCAGGGGCGGTCCTTCAGGCGCGCGCGCACCAGCTCGACGACGCGCCGGATGTTGGCGGCGTCGCCCACCGAAGTGCCGCCGAACTTCATCACGATCATGGTTTCAGGCGTCCCGCCCGGATGTTCCTGCGAGGTCGCGGCAGCCGGCCGAATGCGGCGCCGCGCGACCCTCCCCCCGCGAAGTCGGAGGATCTTAATGGAGGTCGGCGCGGAGGCGCCATCCGTCCCGGGGGCCCGCGGGGCGAACGGCGGCGTGAGCCGGCGCGGGCGCGGATCCGGCGTAGGGAGCCGACTCGAAGGCTCTTCCGCAGGAGACCGCCGTGAATCCCTTCGCCCGCTCCCGTGCCCTCGCTCGCGACCTCGCCGCGCTCTCGCTCACACTGCTCGGTGCGTGCGGAGGAGGCGGTGGCGGCGGCGCCGCGACGGCGCCGGCCGACGCGATCGCGCTCGCGTTCCCGCCGCCGCACGGCCTCACCGACCAGGTCGAATTCGAGCTGCTCGGCACGACGGCCCGCCCGCAGCGGATCGCGCGAATCGAAGCGAACGGCCTCCCCGGCGCGACCAGCAACGGCTTCAAGAACTGGAACGTCGACGTCGCGCTCAGCGCCCCCACCACCGACTTCTCGATCGACGCGCTCGACGGCGCGAGCAACGTCCTCTCGCAGGAGGCGGCCTCGATCGAGTTCGCGCCGGTCCCGGAAGGGGCGAACGACCTCGCGTTCGATCCGGCGCGCAACCAGATCCTGGCCTGCGAGATCACGAATCGCTCCGGCCTGATCGGCCTCGACCTCGCGAGCGGCCGCCCGATCTTCGTCTCGGGTCCGGCCCGCGGCGTCGGGCCCGGGTTTCCCGACTTGATCGAGGCCGTCGAAGTCGACGCCGCGAACGATCGCGCGTTCGTCCTGGGCAACCTCTCCGCCGCGGTGCTCGCCGTCGACCTGCGCGACGGCGACCGTACCGTCGTATCGGACTTCTCCAGCACGGGCGTCGACTTCAGCAGCCCGCGCGACGTCGCGCTCGACGCGGGGCGCGCGCGCCTCGTCGTCGCCGACCTCGGGCTCGACGCGATCGTCGCGGTCGACCTCGCGACCGGCGCGCGCTCGCTCCTCTCCGACGCGACGCACGGCACGGGCGCCGCGCTCGTCAACCCCGTGCGGATCGTCGTCGTCGCCGGCCTCGACGTCGCGCTCGTGATCACGCGCGACAGCGACGACCTGATCGGCGTGAACCTCGCCAACGGCAACCGCTCCGTGATCTCGGGCGCGAGCCGCGGCGCAGGCCCGGCGCTGCTGAATCCGCGGACGGTCGCGTTCGACGAGCTTCACGATCAGGCCATCGTCGCGAACGGCGACACTTCGATCCTGAGCGTCGACCTCGCGACCGGCGACCGCGTGCTCCTCGCGTCGGACACGCTCGGGACGGGACCTTCGTTCGCCGGGCTCCAGGACCTGATCGTGCTGCCGTCGAAGTTCCTCGCCGTGGCGGTCGGCGGCCAGAAGACGATCCTCCAGGTCGACCCCGCGACCGGCGACCGCACGGACATCGAGACGCTGCGCGTCGGCGCCGGCGAGCGCATCACCAACCTGCTCGAGATCGCCGCCGACTTCGGCGCCGACGACTACTTCGTCCTCGAGACCGACTTCCACGCCATCTCGCTGCGCTCGGTCGACCCGCGCACGGGGGATCGCGCGCTCGTCTCGTCGCCGAGCCGCGGCGCCGGACCGCTCTTCCAGAATCCGCATGCGCTCGCCGTCGTGACGCGGCGCGGCCAGGCGTTCGTCACCGACTTCGTGCTGGAGGCGCTGATCGCCATCGACCTCGCCACCGGCGATCGCACGATCGTCTCCGACGCGACGACTGGTTCCGGCGTCGACTTCAACTTCCTCGACACCATCGCGGTCGACGACGCGAAGAACCGCGCGTTCGTCTCCGACTTCAGCTCCGCCGGCCACACCCTGATCGGCGTCGACCTCGCGACCGGCAACCGGACCGAGTTCTCCGGCCCCAACCGCGGCAGCGGCCCGCAGCCGTCGTCCGCCCGCTTCGCGGTGATCGAGCGCAGCGGCGCATCGGTGCTGATCCTCGACGACATCGGCCAGGACCTGCTCCGCGTGAACCTCGCCACCGGCGACCGCACGTTCGCGTCCGGCCAGGGCGTCGGCGCCGGCCCCGGCTTCCAGGGCCTGACCGGCGGCCTCGCACTCTCCGCCGATGCGACGCGCGCCCTCGTCGCCGACCGCGTTCTCGGCCTCGTCGAGGTCGATCTTTCCACCGGCGACCGCACCGTCGTCGCGCCGCCCGACCTCGGGTTCGGCCCCGGCTTCGCCCGCATCAGCCCCTTCAGCCGCTTCGGCGAGCAGCGGATCTTCGCGCTCCACGACGGCGTCGGAGCCCTCGTCGAGATCGATCGCGCTTCGGGGAACCGGGTTGTCATCTCGCGCTGAGGAGATTCCGCGGATCCGCCGCGGCTCTCTCGAGCGCTGCCACGACTTCTGCCGGCGCGATCGTGCGCGCGAGCTGGAACCCCTCCCTTCGAAGCGTCGCGACGCTGCGCTCGATCTCCGCCGGCGACGGCTGCAGCGGGCCCAACGAACGCGTCAGCGGTCCGAGCACGCGACGGGAACGCGCGAGGCGCCGCCACTTGGTCTGCGCGCGGAACACGGCCCAGGTCCCGAGCGCCAGCGGCACGCACCCCGTCGCGATCGACGCGGCGAGCGCCCACGGCGGCTTCGGGACGGCCGCCTGCCAAGCGCAGATGAACAGGGCCCCGAACAGCGCCAGTGCCGCAGCGAAGACGCCGAGGTACGCCGTCAGCGATTCGTCGCGACTGCGGAAGCGCTTCGACTGGAAGGTGTTCTCCAGCGCGCGGAACGGTTCGGCGAGCAGTTCGCCGCGCTCCGCGTCGCCAAGTCCGCGGACGACGCGCGACTCCTGCTCCATGCGACGGGTGAGCGCCTCGACGCCCGACGCGCACGTCCGCGCCGCGAGCGCCGGCAGGTCGGGATCGTCGGCAGGTTCCGGCTTCGCGGTCCCCGATGGAATGAGGACGACGGTGCGGCACGTCTGGCACGTGAGCTCGGTCGCGAACGGGACGCCGCGGCCGAGCGGGATGTAGTAGAGGTGCGAGACCTGGCCGAGGTCCGCCGCCCGGAAGCGGGCGAGATTCCTGCAGAAAGGGCAGAAGTCGCCGACGAAGCCGGTCCGCCAGCGGACCTCCTTCTTTCCCCAGACGATCAGCATCCTCGTGCCTCCTGCGGACACGGTAAAAGTCCCGGGATGAAGCGAAAGAAACCAGCCGCTCCCTCCCGAGCGAAGGCGGCCAGCGACGGCGCCGCGCTGATCCACGACTGGAACGCCGACGGGCCGCGGCCGAAGAAGCGACTCGAGTTCGTCGACGAGACGCTGCGCGACGGGCTGCAGTGTCCGAGCGTGACCGACCCGTCGATCGAGAAGAAGATCGCCCTGCTGCGGCTGATGGTCGACCTCGGCATCCAGTGCGTCGACATCGGGCTGCCGGGCGCGGGCGGCGTCGTGAACGAGCACGTCGAGACGCTCTTGAAGGTCATCCGCGACGAGAAGCTGCCGATCGCCGCCAACTGTGCCGCACGTACCGTCATCCGCGACATCCAGCCGGTGGCCGAGATCCAGCAGCGCGTCGGGATCCCGCTCGCCGTCTCGATGTTCATCGGGTCGAGCGCGATCCGGCAGTACGCCGAGGACTGGACGCTCGCGAAGATGGTGCAGGCGTCCGAGGACGCGCTCGCCTTCGCGAAGCGCGAGCACGTGCCGATCACCTACGTGACCGAGGACACGACGCGCGCGCACCCCCGGACGATCAAGACGCTCTACAACCTCGCGATGGACTTCGGCGCGAAGGCGCTGATCGTCTGCGACACGGTCGGCCACGCGACGCCGAGCGGCGTGCGCCGCCTCGTCAAGTTCGTGAAGTCGCTGGTCGCGAAGAAGCGGTCGAAGGCGAAGGTCGAGTGGCACGGCCACATGGACCGCGGGCTCGGCGTGCTGAACAGCATCGCGGCCTTCGCGGCGGGCGCCGACCGCGTGCACGGGACCGGGCTCGGCGTCGGCGAGCGCGCCGGCAACACGCCGATGGACCTGCTGCTCGTCAACCTGAAGCTCATGGGCTGGATCGACAACGACCTCTCCAGGCTCGGCGCGTACTGCCGCGCGGTGTCGGACGCGGTCGAGATGCCGATCCCGGTGAGCTACCCGGTCTTCGGGAAGGACGCCTTCGAGACCGGCACCGGCGTGCACGCGAGCGCCGTCATCAAGGCGATGAAGAAGGGCGACGCCTGGCTCGCCAACCGCGTCTACTCCGGCGTGCCGAGCGACCTCTTCGGCCTCTCGCAGAAGATCGCCATCGGTCCCATGAGCGGGAAGTCGAACGTCGAGTTCTGGCTCGAGCAGCGCTCGATCGCGAAGTCCGACGCGCTGGTCGACTCGATCCTCGCCAAGGCGAAGGGCTCGCGGCGGATGCTCACCGACGAACAGGTGATGGAGCTGGTGAAGACGTGATCGTCGCGCTGCTCGGCCGGACGAGCGGGGATTCGGGCGTCGGGCTCCTGCTCCTCGGCGCGTTCGTGCTCGCCATCGTCGGAATCGTCGTCGGCAGCAAGGTGGCCGCGCGGCGACGGGAGCGAATGCTCGCCGAGTTCGCGCCGTCGATCGGGATGGAGTTCTTGCCCCGCGACGACGTGACGGTGACGGCGCGGCTCGGACGGCTGCCCCTCTTCGAGAAGGGTCGCGACCGGCGCGCCTTCAACGTGATGCGCGGTACCTCGCACGGCCGCCGGGTCGCCGTCTTCGACTACCACTACAGGACCGGTTCCGGCAAGCACACCCACCACCATACGCAGACCGTCGCGCACGTCCGCTTCGAAGGCGTCGACCTGCCGCTGTTCTGGCTGCGGCCGCACGGGATGCTCGACAAGCTCGCGTCGCTCGTCGGGATGCGCGACATCGACTTCACCGACGACGAGGCGTTCTCCAAGCGCTGGTTCCTGAAGGCAAATGACGAGCAGGCGGTGCGCCGTCTCTTCACGCCGCGCGTGCGCGGCCAGTTCGCGCCTGACCGCCCGCTCCACGTCGAGGCGGGCGGCCCCGACCTGATCGTCTACCGCGAGGGCAAGAAGGCCGATCCCGACGGGATCCGCGCGCTGCTCGAAGACGCGTTCCGGATGACGGAGCTCTTCACCAGAGCCGGAACGCCAGGACGCTCGTGACGACCGTCGCGAGGTAGAGCGGGAAGAAGAGCACGTAGAGCTTCACGTGCACGCTTTTCGGCCCCTTCATGCCGGTGACGACGAGGGCGAGGAGCACGGCGAGCGCGCCGCTCGCGACCCCGATGTGAACGTTCAGCGTGGTCGCGTCGCGCACCGGGAACTTCCAGCCGAGCCCGCGCAGGAAGACCTCGACCGCGACGAGGCCCACGATCACGAGCAGGGCGCCGGTTTTCCCGAGCTTCTGGTGGAGCTTGTTGTCGCTCTTGCGGACCCGGAAGCCCTGCACGAAGCAGCCGAGCGCCACCAGCATCACGAGCTCGGCGAACCAGAGGAAGCCCTGTTCGATCGTCATCGCGGCGGAGGTTAGCGCGCTCCGGAGCGGCGCGGCTCTATCATCCGGCGCGCTCGCGTGGACTCACTCGAGGAGGAAGACGTGGCGCGTCCGCATCCGTTCTCGCTCGTCGCGCTCGCCGCATTCGGGATCTCCGGCGCTCCGGCGCGCGCGGCCGATCCTGCGGCCCAGGCGGCCGCGCCCACGCCCGCGCCCGCGCCCGACAAGGGGATGACGTCGGCCGACCTGCTGCGGCTGCGCGGCGTGGGCGGCGTCGCGATCTCTCCCGACGGCGCGACGGCTGCGTGGACGGTCGCCGTCCCGCGCGATCCGCTGAAGGAGAAGGACGGCCCGAGCATGACCGAGCTCTGGGTCGCGTCCGCGACCGGCGCGCCGCGCGCCTGGGTGAAGAGCAACCCGACCGGCGACGCGAACCTCGGCGCGATCGGCTTCACGCCCGACGGGAAGTCGATCGCGTTCCTCGCCAAGCGCGGCGGCGACAAGCATCGCGCGCTCTGGACCATCCCCGTCGCGGGCGGCGAGGCGTCGCGCGTCGCCGAGAGCGACGGCGACGTCACCGCCTACGCGTTCCATCCGATCCTGCGCCGGCTCGCCTACGTCGTCGCGCCCGCGACCGCCAAGGCCAAGAAGGACCTGCAGGAGAAGGGCTTCACGCAGGAGGTCTTCGAGGAGGACCTCGTCCACGCGCGCCTGCTCGTCGCCGACCTCGACGCGGGCGGCTCGCCCAAGGCGGTCGGCGTGGTCGGCCACGCGAGCGACGTGGCGTGGTCGGGCGACGGCGGGCGGCTGCTCGTGACCGTCGCGCCGACGCCGCTGGTCGACGACTCCTACATGAGGAAGCAGCTCCAGACCTTCGACGCGGAAACTCTCCAGATCGTCGGGAAGGTCGACACGAAGGGAAAGCTCGGGCCGGCCGTGATCAATGCCGCCGGCAAGCAGGTCGCGTTCGTCGGGGCCGCCGACGAGCACGATCCGCAGGCGGGCCGCCTCTTCTGGGTCGGCGCCGAGGGCGGCTCGCCGAAGGAGCTGCTGCCCGAGTTCCAGGGCCACTTCGTGAGCTGCGCGTTCGCGGAGAACGACGCGCTGGTCTACCTCGCCGATCGCGGCTGCGAGACGGTGCTCGGACACGTCCTGCTCGCCGGCACCTCGAACCAGGAGCTGCTCGCCGAACCCGGTCAGGTCGTGACGGCCTTCGCGTTGAGCAAGAACGGGAAGAAGGCGGCGCTCGTGATGCAATCCGCGAGCGTGCCCGCGGAGGCGTACCGGCTCGAGCTCGGCGGCAAGCCGGAGCGCTCGAGCGTCTCCAATCCGTGGCTCGCGTCGCGCCAGCTCGGCGCGCAGGAGGTCTATCGCTGGAAGGCGCGCGACGGCCTCGACCTCGAGGGGATCCTGGTCAACCCGCTCGACCGCGCCGCAGGAGCGCCGACCACGCGCCGCTACCCGCTGATCGTCGTCGTGCACGGCGGCCCCGAGGCGCACAACCGCGACGGCTGGCTCACCAACTACAGCAATCCCGGCCAGATCGCCGCCGCGCAGGGCTACGCCGTCTTCTATCCCAACTATCGCGGCAGCACGGGACGCGGCGTCGCGTTCAGCATGCTCGACCACAAGGATCCCGCGGGGAAGGAGTTCGACGACGTCGTCGACGGCGTCGAAGCGCTCGTGCGCGCCGGCATCGCCGACGAGAAGAAGGTCGGCATCACCGGCGGCAGCTACGGCGGCTACGCGACCGGCTGGTGCTGCACGACCTACTCGGAGAGGTTCGCCGCCGGCGTGATGGGCTTCGGCGTGAGCGACCTGATCTCGATGATGGGCGTGACGGACATCCCGACCGAGCACTACCTCGTGCACCACCGCCTCCACCCCTGGGAGGCCTGGCAGCTCTTCCTCGAGCGCAGCCCGATCTACCACGCGGAACACTGCAAGACGCCGCTCCTGATCCTCTGCGGCAAGAACGACCCGCGCGTCCCGCCGTCGCAGTCGATGGAGCTCTATCGCTACCTCAAGGCCGCCGCGCCGGCGACGCCAGTCCGCCTCGTCCAATACCCCGGCGAACAGCACGGCAACGCCCGCGCCGCGAGCCGCCTCGACTACCACCTGCGGATGATGCAGTGGTTCGACCACTATCTGAAAGGCGACGGCAAGGGAGAGATGCCGGCGCTGGCACTCGATTACGCGGGGATGCTCGGGACGAAGTAGGCGAATCGCTCCCGCGGCCAGGCCGAAGACTGCAATCAGGACGAGGAACCCGGCAAGGAACACGGCCCACATCACCGCGAGCTGTGTGAAAACGAGCTCCGCGGCGACGGTTCGCGTCCTTCGCCGCTGCATCGGAAGTCGGCATCACGATCACTCGAGGGAACGGGTCACGACGGCGAGACGATCTCGGGTCCGAGTTCAACTCCGCAGCGATGCAACAGACGGTTCACGCCGACGTCGTGCATGTACGAGTCGAGGGCCCACGCGCCGAGGATGAAGAGCCCGATCGAAATGCTGCTGATCGACCACTCGCTCCTCCAGGACTGGTACACGGCGAACGCGAACAACAGCAGCGGCCTCGACCGGCTCGACGGTCGAGTCCACGTGAGACGGTTCACCGCCCACTTCTCGAGCCGGGAGAGGTCCGAGTAGCTCACCCCTTCGATTCCCGTCGGCTCCGTGGAAGCGACGCCGAGTGGTTCCATTCGACGAGTCTCCGAACCGGCTACTTGTCCGGTTTCACGCGCATCGTCGTCCCATTCTCGGTCTTGCAGCGAGCGCCCTCGCCTTGCGGCGCGCGATCCTCGGCGGACTCGTCACGCTGCCTGGACGATGGCTCGACATCGCCTTCGGATCCTCGCTTCGGCCCCTCGGGACGCTCGATCGTCCGCATCCTTGAACGCCGCCGACCCCGCTCGATTGGTCACGAAAACCGGCGCGGGGCCCTCGCGCGCGACGAACTCGCTGCGAGCTCAGCTTCCTGGGCGACGCTGGACGGGGGGCAGTCGACGCGCGCCATGGATCAGTCTCAGGATGAAAACCCTCGTCGGCGCGACCTGGTAGACGAGTCGGAAGTTGCCGACGACGATCTCGCGAATGTCTTCCGCTCGAGGTCCGCGGCGGCGATCTCCGTCCAGGCTACTTCCCGAGCCATCGCGCCATCCGCGATTCCATCTCCTGCTGAGAGACGGTCTTTCCCGCCTTCAGGTCTTCGAGTCCGCGGTCGACGGTCTGCCTCACGTAGATGCGGTACTGGATCTCTTCCAGCGTCGCGTCGTCGGACACCTGATCCAGGATCTCTCGGACCTCTTCTTTGGCGGACTTCATGCGCCGCTCCATCAAGTGGGAGCAGTCTAGCCCCGGCGAGCGATCCTGGTCAGATCGCGATCACCCCCCGCGCCGCGGGCGCGCGCAGGCTCTCCTTCAACCAGCGGAAGATCCTCACGGAACGGCTCCGTCCGGACGCCGATCCGGACCCGCTTGAAGTTCCGCACGCAGCGAGTCGACGCGATGTTCACCCTCGGACGGATCGGAATCGGTTCCACGTCACGCGAAAGGCAGGAAGAGCCGGCTCGCCTCGGTCGGCAGCTCGATACGGAGAATCCGATCATCCTCCGCTACCGACCTGCCACTACTTCTGCCTCTTGAAGTAGCAGTCGAAATTGCGATCCGTCGTCGTCTGGTTTCCGTGAGCCGTTCCGACGACTTGGATGCTGGATCCCTCGAGAGGGTCGTGCTTCGGTTGTATCGAGATCAACTCCCAGCCGTCGTCGCCGAAACGATTCAATTGAATGACGGATTGTTCGATAGCGCTTTCCGTGCCCAGGAGTTCGACGGCGGTCATCTTCACGTACTTGTATTCCCACTTTGCGTGCTGGCCCGACGCATTGCGTGGTCCGATCGACCACGCGACGAGGGCAAGTCCAAGTACCACTGCCGTCGCCATCTTGACCGACTTCCCGATCATCGACTCGTCCTCCTTGGATCGATGCGACCTCAGTTTGTCGAACAGGAAGCGTGGCGTACCGCGCCCGGTGAGTGGAATGCCGCCGATGCTTCCGATTCGTCACGAGAATCCGCGCCGAGAACGCCGCGCCGCCGCTCACCGCGTCCATCGGCGCCGCTTCGGCGGGCTGCTACGCGACCGCGCCGAAGATCCGACCGGCGACGGCCGTCACCCCCATGGCGACCGCGCCCCAGAAGCCGACGCGCACGGCGCCTCGCAGCGCGGACGCTCCACCGAGCCGGGCCGCGACTCCGCCGAGGACGAACAGCAACGCCAGACTCGCTCCGATGACTCCAAATGTGAGGGTTCGATCCGGCAGGATCACGGCGAGGAGCACGGGCGGCGCCGCGCCGGCGGCGAAGCAGGCCGCGGACGCCACGGCGGCCTGGATGGGACGCGCCTGTGTCGTCTCCTGGATCCCGAGTTCGTCCCAGGCGTGGGCCCCGAGAGCATCCTTCGCCATGAGCTGATCCGCGACCTGGACCGCGAGGTCGCGACTGAGGCCGCGCGCGACGTAGATTCCCGCGAGCTCGTTCCGTTCAGCTTCCGGCGCGGCTGCGAGTTCGCCTCGTTCCCGCTTCAGATCGGCCCGCTCGGTGTCGGCCTGAGAACTGACCGACACATATTCGCCCGCGGCCATCGAGAGCGCGCCGCCCACGAGGCCCGCGACGGCGGCGAGCAGGACCGCGGTCCGGCTCGGTTCCGCGGACGCCACGCCGACGACCAGGCTGCTGGTCGAGATGAGGCCGTCGTTCGCGCCGAGCACGGCGGCCCGCAGCCAGCCGATCCGGTCGCCGCGGTGCGTCTCTCGGTCCGCATGCCCGCTCACCGCTTCCACCCCCGCCACCCCGGCCCGCGCACCACCTGCCCCGGCTTCTTCCCCGTGTGCTCGCCGTCCTTCAGGACCTGCACGCCGTTCACGAAGACGTCGTGCACGCCGGTCGAATACTGGTGCGAGTTCTCGTAGGTCGCGTGGTCGGCGATGGTCGCGGGGTCGAAGACGACGACGTCGGCGAAGAAGCCCGCCTTCAACCGGCCGCGCTCGCGCAACTTGAGGTTCTCGCACGGGAATGACGTCAGGCGGCGGATGACCTCGGCGAGCGGCGCGAGCTTCTCGTCACGCACGTACTGACCGAGCAGCTTCGCGACGTTGCCGTAGGCGCGCGGGTGGGTGTTGCTCTTCACGAAGTTGGATTCGGGGGCCATCGAGGCGGCGTCGCAGCCGAAGGCCATCCAGGGGAGCTTCAGCTCGCGTCGGACGTTGTCCTCCGACATCAGGAAGTAGATCACGTCGACGCGCGTGCCGTCCTCGACGACGAGGTCCATGATCGTCTCTTCGGGCGACTTGCCGCGCTGCTTCGCGATCTCGGCGAGCGACTTGCCGGTCAGGGGCTTGAGCGCGTCGCTCTTGAAGCCGGAACACAACACGCGGTCGGCGCCGCCCGCGGCGAGGTAGAGGCTCTCCCACTCGTTGGTGGGCGTCACCATCTCCTTCGCGACGCGCGCGCGCACGTCGGGCACGCGCAGGCGCGCCGACCACGCCTTGTACCCGCCCTCCTGAACCCACGGCGGCATCGCGGCGTCGAAGCCGGTCGCGCCCGCCGTGTAGAGGTACATGTTGGCGGTGACGTCGAGCCCGGCCTTGCGCGCGGCCTCGACCTTCGCGATGGCCGCGTCGACCTTCTTCCAGTTCTGGGTGCCGGCCGCCTTGAAGTGGTAGATCTCGGCGCCGATCTTCGCTCGACGCGCGATCTCGAGCAGCTCGTCGATCGCCTCGAGCCAGGTGTTGCCTTCGCTGCGCAGGTGCGAGATGTAGCGCCCGCCGTAGGGCGCCGCGGCCTGGCAGAGCGCGATGAGCTCGTCGGTCTTCGCGTAGAAGCCGGGCGCGTAGATGAGCGCCGACCCGACGCCGAGCGCCCCCTCCTCCATCGCGGCGCGCACGAGCTGCTGCATGCGCGCGAGTTCGTCGCCGCTCGGCGCGCGGTTGGCCGACTCGAGCTCGTGGACGCGCACCGTCGTCGCCCCCACGAACGACGCGACGTTGCACGCGACGCCGCGCTTCACGAGCAGGTCGAGGTACTCGCCGAGCGTCATCCACTCGATCGGGTACCGGATGTCTCCCTGCTGCTCGACACGGTCTCTCTTCATGGAGTCCGTGAGCGGCCCCATCGACTCGCCTTCGCCCATCACCTCGAGCGTGACGCCTTGCCGCAGCCCGCCCTGCGAGCGCCCGTCCTCGATCAGCGCGTCGGTCGACCACGAGAGCATGTTCACGAAGCCCGGCGCGACCGCGAGCCCCTTGGCGTCGACGACCTGCGCCGCCTCGGGCCGCGGCTCGCCGTCGCGCAGGACGGCGACGATCCGCTCGCCCCGGATCGCGACCGCGCCGTCGAACGGCTCGCCGCCGCCGCCGTCGTAGACGCGCGCGTGGTCGATCAGGAGGTCGACGGGATCCGAGGCGACGGCGAGGATGAGCGGGAAGACGAGCGATGCGAGCACGCGCGGCTCCTCGGGAGGCAAGGACGGATCGGGGGCGCGCGCGTCGTAACGGGACGCACGGGCGCGGTCAAGGAAGAGCGAACGCGCGGACGCGCGGTCAACGCGGTCCGCGCTGCGTCACTGCCCGATCGTGAGCTCGAGCCCGTCCGTGAACGACAGCCCGTGCGCCGCGCCGGCGTCGAACTCGACGGCCTGCACGAAGACGTCCGTGCCCGCCCACACGAAGTCGGTCGGAATCGTCGCGGGGAACGCGCTGCCGCTCGGCCCGATCACGACCGGCTGGATCCAGAGGAACGAGACGAGCAGGTGGCCGCCGAAGTGCGTCGGCAGGTCGGTCGACTGGAAGCCGCAGAAGAGCCAGCCGGCGGCGGTCGCGCCCGACGAGCTGGTCACGTCGAGCGTGATGTAGGCGCCGAAGCGCGGCAGCTTGCGCAGCGAGAGCGTCGGCGCGCCGAACGTGCCGGGGAACCCGCTGCCGTAGTTCGACCACGACGCGCGCTCGTAGGTCTCGTGCACGAAGGCGTCGCCGAAGCCGTTCTGGTCGGGCACGACCAGGTCGGAGGAGTCGCTGTCGAAGCCGCAGAAGAGGCCGTTGGCGGAGAGCGAGTGCGCGACCCCGCCGAGCTTCGCCTGCTGCCCCGCCGAGTCGACGCTGACGCGCAGCGTCTCGCCCGTCGACGAGACGCGCACGAAGGCGTCGGTCCCGCCGTTGGTGTCGCCCGCGACGAGGTCGGTCGCGTCGCTGGAGAAGGCGACGATGCCGCCGCCGGCCGAGAGCACCGCGCCGAAGCTGTCGCCGTTCGCCTCGGCGCCCGTCGAGTCGACGCTCACGCGCACCTGCACGCCCGCGCCCCGGCTGAGGACGAAGACGTCGGAGCAGCCGTTCTTGTCGTCCTTCACGAGGTTGGTGGCGACGCTCTCGAACGCGACGAAGCTCGCGTCGGCCGAGACGTACGGATGCGTGCTGTCGCCGTCGCCCACGACGCCGCCGATCTCCTTGCTCAGCAGCACGGTGGTGCCGGCCGAGCGGTCGCGCAGGTAGACGTCGGGGCGGGTGTTCTGCGTGTCGGCGGCGTCGAGGTTGGTCGCGACGCTGTCGAACGCGACGAATGCGCCGTCGGACGAGAGCGAAGGGTGGAAGCTGCCGTGGTTGGCGCCGACGCCGCCCGAGTCGACGCTGACCCGCTCGGTCGTGCCGTTCTGGAGGTCGCGCACGAAGACGTCGCTCGCGCCGTTCCCGTCGCCGGCGACGAGGTTGGTGGCGTCGCTCTGGAACGCGACGAAGCGGCCGTCGGAGGAGATCGCCGGCGCGTCGCTGTCGCTGTTCGCCTGGAGGCCCGCCGAGTCGACGCTGACGCGCTTCGTGTTCCCGCTGCGGCGGTCGTGGAGGAAGACGTCGGTCTTGTTGTTGGAGTCGAACGCGACGAGGTTCGCCGCCGAGCTGACGAAGACGACGAAGCGGCCGTCGGCCGAGATGCACTGCGACGAGTGCAGCGCGCTCGCGCCCCCGCCCTCGACGCCGGACGAGTCGACGCTGACGCGCTCCGTCGTGCCCGCGTCCGGATCACGGACGAAGACGTCGCTCACGCCGTTCCCGTCCTTCGGAACGAGGTTGGTCGCGTCGCTCGAGAAGACGACGAGCTTGCCCCTCGGCGAGAGCACCGTCTCCCGGCTCGCGCCGTCGCCCTCGCCGTCCGACGAGTCGAGGCTGGCGCGGTGCGTGGTCTGGGCCGACGCGTAACCGCCAATGCAGGAGGCGCCGACCGTGAAGACGAAGGCGCACGAGGAGCGGAGCGAATGCAACACGATGTGGACTCCCGGCTGGGTCCGCGCATTCCCCTTGCGCGGACATTCACGCACGAATGGGCCGCGGATTAACCGGCCGGTGCCAGACGCGCAATGGATCGTCCCGGATCGGGCGACTCGTCGACGGGGGATCAGGCCGGAGGCGGCCGCGTCGCCGGGCCGCCCGTGCTGCCGTAACGCTTGCGGGTGTTCGACGCGAGGATCCAGTTCACGAGGAACGGCGCGAGCGTGTTCACGAGGACCAGCACCTTGCCGGCGAGGGTGAGGACGACACGGTCGCGGCGGCGCGCGGCGGCGTCGACGATGCGGCGCGCGGCGGTCTCGGCCGACATGACGAAGCGTTTGCGGTAGCTGCGCGGATGGTCGCCGATCATCACGCGGTGGTCGCCGAAGCCGGTCGCGGTCAGTCCGGGCTCGACGTGCAGGACGTGGACGTCGAAGCGCGCCACCTCGGCGCGCAGCGATTCGCTGAACGCGGCCAGCGCCGACTTCGTCATGCAGTAGGCGCCGAGCACCGGCACGGCCCGCCGCCCGATCACCGAGCCGACGTTGATCACCTGGCCGCCGACGCGCTGCAGGTGCGGCAGCGCGAACTGCGCGGCTTGGACCGGCGCGAAGACGTTCACCTTGAAGATGCGTTCGAGCTCGACCTGCGGCAGCTGGTCCAGGAACGAGCTCACGCCGTAGCCGGCGTTGTTGACCAGGACGTCGAGGCGCCCGAATTCCTTCACGGTCAGGTCGACCATGCGCGCGAGCTCCTCGCGCAGTTCGACGTCGGTCTCGATCACCAGCGCCTTCGCGCCGAGCGCGCCGATCTCCCGCGCGACCTCCACGAGCTTGTCCTGCGAGCGCGCCGCGACGACGACGTGCGCGCGGGCGCGGGCGAACTCGAGCGCGAGCGCGCGCCCGATCCCCATGCTCGCGCCGGTGACGACGACGACCTTCCCCTCGAATGCGCCGGGCATGGCGGGAGTTCATACCGGACGGCGGCGCGTTAGAAAGGCCCGCGCTCCCCTTCCCAATTCGCGCGCGAGAGGATGCCGATGGACGCCATGCCGACCGAAGTTCCGCGCCTGCACGCCGGCGAGCGCCGCGTGCTCGGCGTCCTGATCGAGAAGGGGATGACGACGCCCGAGTACTACCCGCTGACCGTGAACGCGCTGATCGCGGGCTGCAACCAGAAGAACAACCGCGAGCCGGTGACGGCGCTCGATGAAGATTCGGTGATGGCGGCGCTGCACGAACTCGAGGGGAAAGGCCTCGCCGCGTCGGTCATCGCGGAGACCGGCCGCGTGAATCGGTGGCGGCAGGACCTCGGGCGGAAGTTCGAGTTGAACGCCGTGCAGCTGTCGGTGATGGGAGAGCTGCTGCTGCGCGGCGCGCAGAGCGAGGGCGACCTGCGCGGCCGCGCGAGCCGGATGCGGCCGATCGAGACGCTCGAGGCGCTGCGCGAACTGCTGACGCAACTCGGCGCGAAGAAGATGGTGGTGCGACTGACGCCGGAGGGGACGGCGCGCGGCGTCCGCTGGACCCACACGCTCTGTCCGAGCGATCAACTCGACGCGCAGGTCGCGGACGAGGCGCGGGGTGACGGTGCGCCGGCGGCGACCGCGCCCACCGCGTCGACTGCGTCGGTGCGCGCCGCGCCGCGCGCCCCGCCGGCCCCCGACGTGCTCGCCCGCATCGAGCAGCTCGAGGCGAGGGTCGCGCGACTCGAAGAGGAGCTCCTCCGCTCGGGTCGCACTTCCTAGAAACGTGCTACTCATTCGGGGTCGTCCCGGGTCGCGGGAGAAGGAGTGCCCCATGTCGTCGAAGTCCTGGTCCGTCGTCTTGGGCTCCGTCGTCCTCGGATGGTGCGTCAATTCCGCGGCTTCCGGGCAGTCGACCTGGTACGTCGACGACGACACCTGTCCGAGCGTGGGCACGGGGAGCGCGGCCAATCCGTTCTGCAGCATCCAGGACGGGATCGCGGCAGCGGTCGACGGCGACACCGTCCTCGTCCATCCGGGGACCTACGCCGAAGTGATCGACTTCCTCGGCAAGGCGATCACCGTCGCCGCCGTCGATCCCGATCCCACCGTGACCGTGATCGACGCGATGGCGTCGGGTCCGGCGGCGTCCTTCCAGAACGGAGAGACGAGCGCCGCGCAACTCGAGGGGCTCACGCTGACGGGCGGTTCGGGCGTGTCATCCGGCGGAAAGATCGTCGGCGGGAACCTCTTCGTCACCGGCGCGAGCCCGACGCTCGAGAACCTCGTCGTCCGCGACAACCAAGGCGTCGACACGGGGGGAGGCGCCTGGTTCAACCAATCGAGCGCGCTCCTCGACGGAGTCGTCTTCCTCAACTGCAACGCCGGGACGGACGGCGGCGGTCTCTACGCGGTCGCTTCATCGCTCGTGATCGATCGCTGCAGGTTCGAGGCATGCACGGCGACTTCGGAGGGCGGCGGCCTCGCCTTCGAGTCGTGCGCGTCGATCACGATCCGAGACAGCGACGTCACGGGGGGGAACCAGGCTTCCTATGCGGGCGGCCTCTACGCGTCGCAGACGTCGCTCGACGTGTCCGGCTGCACGTTCGACGGAAACGTTGCCGACGAGAACTCCGGCGGGGGAATGGGCCTCATCCTTTGCGACGGCCTCGTGAACGCGTGCTCGTTCACGAACAATTCGGCGCAGCTTGGATACGGCGGCGGGGTCCACGTCTACGGCGACGGGTTGCTCACCATCCAGGACTGCGAGTTTCGAACCAACTTCGCCTCGGTGGACGGGAGCCACCTCGGCGTCGAGAACCCCGGAGGCTCGAGCGGTCCGACGATCACCGGTTGCCGCTGCAGCGACTCGAGCACGTGCGTCTACGTCGCGGGCGCCGCGCTCTTCGAAGACGATGACTTCGCGGGCCTGCCGAACGGCACGGGCGGCGTCTCCGTTTCCGGTCCCGGCGCGACGCGATTCGTCGGCGTCTCCATCCATGGATTCGACTTCGGGATCACCTTCTACAGCACCGACCTCGCCTCGCTCGAGCGCAGTCGACTGACGGACAATCTCTACAGCAACCTCGAAGCCTACGACGGAAGCGGCGGCGTCCTGGACTGCCAGCTCTCCGGATCGAGGGTCGGCGCCTATTGCGACAACGCGGACTTCCTCTTCGACGGTTGCACGATCACCGGCAATTCCCATCCGGCGAACTTCCCCGGCGGCCTGGCAGCCCTGGGTGCATCGGCTCCGACGCTCCGCAACTCGATCATCCGCGGCAACAGCCCGTTCGACATCCAGGACGCGACCGGCGGACTCCTGACGGTGGAGTATTGCGACGTCGGCGGCGGCTGGGCCGGGACCGGCAACATCGACGCCGATCCGCTCTTCGTCAACGCGCCCGCCGGCGACTTCACGTTGCAGGCGACCTCGCCGTGCATCGACACGGGCGATCCCGCGCTCGTGACGACGAGGCGCGACTGCTTCGGCCGACCCCGCCGCCTCGACGGAGCCCTGGTCCGCTCGGAACGCGTCGACATGGGCGCCTTCGAATTCGGCGCGATCACGCTCGCCGTTTCCGGCAATGCCACGCCGGGCGGGACGCTCACGATCGACACTTCCGGGAACTCCGCGCTCGTCGTCTTCCTCATCGTGGGTCTCGATGCCGCGGAGATCGACCACAAGTTCCTCGGGACCCTCTACGTCGACCTCAGCCCGGCCCTGTTGATCCCATGGAGCTCCCCACCGAGCTCGATCCAGCAGCAGGTGCCCCCCGGCATTCCCGTTCCTCTGTCGATCCATTTGCAGGAGGTCGGCATCCTGACGTCGAACGGCTCGGGAGCGACGTCGAACGACGTGGTCGTGACCGTGAAGTAAGCGTCACCGCTGAGAAGTCTCGAATCGTCGGTGGGTCGCGCGGGGGAGGGGACCGCGATGGCGATCGGAACGGCGGGCCCGGATTGCATTCGAAACGTCGCGCACCGCTGGCTCGCGGTCGCGACGATGGGCTTCGGAGTCGTGTCGTGCGGCGACCGCGGCGAGTCGCCGCAAGATGCGGGCGCGCCGCCCGCGGCCGCCGCTCTCGAGAAGGCCGGCGAATCCGGTTCGGCAGACGCCGACCGGCCCGATGACGCGGCGGAGGCTTCCGAGACCGCGGCGCGCGCGCAAATGCTGGCGCCGGCGACCGGCGATCTCGACGCGCTCGTGAAGCGGCGGTACATCCGCGTGCTCGTCCCGTTGAGCCGGTCGCTCTACTACCTCGACCGCGGCGAGCAGTTCGGCCTCGCGTACGACGCCGGGAAGCTGTTCGAGGAGTGGCTGAACCTGCGGCTCGGGAGCGGCGTCATCAAGGTGACGCTCGCCTTCCTGCCGGTCGCGCGCGAGCGGATGCTGCCGATGCTCGCCGAGGGGCGCGGCGACCTCGCGATCGGCAACCTGACCGTCACCGACGAGCGCGCGCGCCTCGCCGATTTCGCCGAACCCTTCCTGATCGGAGTCCGCGAGATCGTCGTGACGGCGAAGGACCAGCCGCCGCTGAAGTCGGTCGACGACCTCGCGGGTCGCGAGGTCCATGTCCGCAAGTCGAGCAGTCATCAAGGAAGCCTCGTCGCGCTGAACGAGAAGCTGCGAGGCGCCGGTAAGGAGCCGGTGCGCGTCGTCGAGGCTCCGGCCGACCTCGAGGACGAGGACCTCCTCGAGATGGCCGACGCCGGGCTGATCCCCGCGACCGTCGTCGACAGCCACGTCGCCGCGATGTGGAAGGAGGTCTACGACGACCTCCGCATCTGCGACGGCGTGAGCGTGCGGGACGGCGGGAGCATCGCGTGGGCCGTGCGCAAGGAGTGCCCGAAGCTGCTCTCCGAGGTGAGCGCCTTCGCGAAGGAGAACCGCAAGGGCTCGCTCCACTTCAACATGCTCTACAAGAAGTACTTGAAGGGAGGAAAGAAGCTCGAGCGCGCCGCCGACCCGGCGGAGACGAGGAAGTTCGTCGCGCTGATCGACACCTTCAGGAAGTATGGAGATCAGTACGACCTGCCGTGGCTGCTCGTCGCCGCGCTCTCGTACCAGGAGTCGCGCTTCGACCAGAGCGCCCATAGCAAGTCAGGCGCGGTCGGCGTGATGCAGCTCCTGCCCACGACGGCCGCCGGTCCGCCCGTCCAGATCGACGGCGTCGAGACCAGCATCGACGCCAACGTCCATGCCGGCACGAAGTACCTGCGCTTCATCGCCGACAAGCACGTCAACGAACCCGAGCTCGACCGGCTCACCCGCGGCCTGTTCATCCTCGCCTCGTACAACGCCGGCCCTTCGCGAATCGCCAAGCTGCGCAAGAAGGCCGCGGCCATGAACCTCGACCCCAATCGGTGGTTCGGGAACGTCGAGGTCGTCGTCGCCAGGGACATCGGCCGCGAGACCGTCCAGTACGTCTCCAACATCTACAAGTACTACGTGACCTACGGACTGCTCGTCGACCGCATGGTCGCGCGCGGCGAGTTGAAGGGGAACTGAAGCCGCCGCTCGCCGACCGACTCGGTCCGGCCGACCGCGAGCTGCTCTACGAACGCGCCGTGAGCCGTGCGCGCAGCGCGGGCAGGTCCTCGTCTCGAACCGCCCGCCGCGGGAGGAAGCCCGTGCGCTGCAGCGAGACCACGAATCCGAAGCCGTCGCGCGTCTCCTCGATGCGCAGGATCTCGCGCCAAGGGAGCTTGCTGACCTTGGAGTCTTCGCCGGAGTAGGTGACCTCGAGCCCGTCATCGTTGATGAGCCAGCGCTGCTCCTGCCGCAGCACCGGAGCGCGATCGAACGTCACCAGCGCCGCGCGCCGTCGCAGCGCCCGAAGCAGCGTCATCCAGACGAAACCGCTCGCGACGAGCAACGGGCCGATCCATGCGACCCGCGGATACGAACGCACGAACAAGAGCGGCGTGCCCACGACGATCAACAGCGCCCCGCCGATCCAGATCCGCGCGCGCAGTTGCGCCCGTCCGCCCGGCTGCGTGATCCAGGGCACGAGCTGCCACCAGATCAGCGGATGCAGGTCGTCGAAGGCGCGCTTGTGCTCTTCACGGGTGAGCGTGAAGGTGCAGGTGAGGTGATCGTCGGGCCGCGGCTCGCTCATCCGACTGCGACGTTCCTGCGGCGGCCGGCGGCGACGCGGTCGTCGGGGGTGAGGATCCCCACGAGGTTCAGCGGATCGGCGGCTGCGACCTCGACGGCGGCGCGCGGCGACTGCTCGTGGTCGCGGCGGACCTTGCGCAGCATGGCGATGGACTCGGGCAGCGCGTACTGCTCGCCGTCGAAGCCGGCGATGAAGCGGCCGCCGCGGATCTCGCCGCGCAGCTCGAGGGTCCGGTAGACGCGCACGAGGTCGCGATACGGGATCGGGATGCGTTCGCGCATGAGGACGCGGCGGAAGACGACGCCCCAACGCTTCAACAATTGTCGCGCGACGAACTCGACGTGCGCCGGAGTGAACGTCCGCGCCTCGGCGGGCGCGGCGTCCTCGCGGCGGAAGCGGCTCCAGCGGCCGACGGTCAGGACCGGCAGGCGGCGGCGGCTCGGCGGGACGATCAGCTGGCGCAGCGCGCCGTAGCTGTCGCAGGTGATCGCGCCGCGCGCGACGAGCTCCTGCAGGCCCGACTCGAAGTGCGACTCGAGCAGGCGCGCCGCCTTCTGCAGGTCGCGCGGGAACATCGCGCCGTGCTGGTCGAGGGCCGCGAGCAGGTCGCGCGCGGAGCCGGAGATCTCCTCGTAAGCCGGCGGCGCGGTGAGCTCCATCCAGTGCGGGAGCTCGGCGCGCGGCAGCAGGCAGATCGGCGTCGTCCGGATCGGCGCCGCGCCTCCGCCCCACAGCCGGCCCCACGCGATCTCGCCCGAGAGCGCGAGCTGGTCGAGCCACTCGCGCCGGAACGTCCGCATCCGGCGCGGCAGCACCTGCGACTCCCACGCGGCGGCGGGCACCTCGAAGCCCGCGAGCTGCTGCACCAAGGTCAGCAGCCCCTGCGGCCCGTCGACCTGGTCCTTGTCGTCGCCGTCCTCGCCCCCAGCACCCAGGTGCTGCCACTTCGCGAGGAAGCGCAGGAAGACCGCGGCGCTGACCGGCTCGATCTCCTTGCGCAGTTTCTCGAGCGTGTAGCGGTGGATGCGCGCGAGGAGCCGGCGCTCGCACCAGTGGGCTTTTCCGTGCACCCGCGTGCGCAGCACGACGCCCTGCTGCTCGAGCGTGTAGAGCGCGGCCGAGTTCTCGCGCGACTCCGCGATCGGGCCGAGCGCTTCGAGGCGCCCCTTCCACATCGCGACGGGGTCGCGCGTCGAGTCGGCAGCGAGCCAGCGGCCGCCGCGTTCCTCGACCGGCTCCTCGTGGACGACACGGCGCGCCGCCGCGAGCTCGTCGAGCCAGCGCCGCCACGGCGCCGCCTCCTCGTCCGTCACCCAGCCCATCCAGCCGAGCGCCTCGTGCACCTCCTCCGCGCTCTCCGGCGTCGGCCACGCCTCGGATCGCACCTGCGCGACGGCATCGGGGTCGAGCGCGCCGATCGTGTCGGCATCCTCCTTCTCGAGGACGTGCCGCTGCAGGACCGCCTGCGTGCGCCGCTCCTCGAGCGGCGCATCGTCGAGGAAGCCGTACGGCTTGATGGCGAGGATGCTGCGCGCGAAGGCCGACGGCTCGGCCGTGTCGACGGCGACGCGCTCGATCGTCTTCTCGTGCAGCCCGCGCACGACCGCGAGGAAGCCGTCGACGTCGAGCACCTCGTGCAGGCAGTCCTCGACCGTCTGGCGCACGATCGGATGGTCGTAGGGCACCGGGATGTCACCGGGCGGCAGCGTCTCTCCGCACGCGATCACCTGCGGGAACGCCGCCGCGAGCCGGTCCTCCGAGCGCATCCGCTGCAGCGGCGCCGGCACGCGCTTGCCGTCCTTCATGCGCTCCATCAGGAGGCTGCGCGTGAGGTTCCAGCGCCAGCGCGTCGTGAACATCGGCTGCGCGAGCAGCGCCTGGATCAGGAGCTCGCGCGCGCCGTCGGGGTGGAGGTAGTCGAAGACCTCCTCCAGCGGGAAGCTGTGCATGGTCCCGAGCGAGATCACGACCGCGTCCTCGTTCGCGGCCGCCTGCAGCTCGAAGCCGAAGCCGCGGCAGAAGCGTTTGCGCAGCGCGAGCCCGAGCGCGCGATTCACGCGGCCGCCGAACGGCGCGTGCAGGACCATCTGCATGCCGCCGCTCTCGTCGAAGAAACGCTCCGCGACGATGCGCGTCGTGGTCGGCACGGCGCCGAGCACGGCGAGGCCGGCGCCGATCTGGTCGGCGACCTGCCCGGCGGCGGGGAGCGGCAGGTGGCTCCGCTTCGCGACGGCCTCCGCGGCGAGCGTGCGGCGCTCCTCGCGCGGCTTCTGGTCGCGCTTCGCCTGCGCGAGCACGTCGGCGCAGAGCTCGCGCACCTGCGAGATCTGCGCGGAGAGCTCGGGCGTGCGCGACGGCGCCTCGCCGATCCAGAAGGGCAGCGTCGGCGGCGCGCCGCGCGCGTCGACCACGCGCAGCGTGCCCTTTTCCTGACGCACGATGCGCCAGCTCGCGTTGCCGAGCTGGAAGACGTCGCCGTGGTTCGCCTCGATGGCGAAGTCCTCGTTCACGGTCCCGACGAAGGTCGCTTCCGGCTCCTGCAGCACCTGCCAGTCGGCGACGTCGGGGATCGCGCCGCCCGACTGGATCGCCGTCATGCGGGCGCGCTTGGTCGCGAGGAGTCGCCCGCCGACGCCGTCGCGATGGAGGAGCGCGTGGCGGCCGTCGGTGTGGAGCTTCACGACCGCGTCGAAGTCCGCGCGCGTCAGCTCGCGGTAGGGCCACGCGCGGCGGCACGCGTCGAAGAGGCCGCTCTCGGTCCACGCCCCGCCGACGCACGCCGCGACGATCTGCTGCGCGAGGATGTCGAGCGGCGCGCGCGGCTGCGGCGTGCGGTCGAGCTCGCCCTCGTGCAGCGCCTTCATGAGGCCGGCCGCTTCCGAGAGCTCGTCGAGCGTGAGCGGGAAGAGGCGGCCCTTGGGGACCTTGCGGATCATGTGGCCCGAGCGGCCGATGCGCTGGAGAAAGGTCGCGATGGTGCGCGTCGCTCCGATCTGGATGGCGAGGTCGACGTCGCCCACGTCGATGCCGAGCTCGAGCGACGACGTCGCGACGATCGCCTTCAGCTGGCCAGCCTTGAGTTTCTGCTCGGTGTCGAGGCGCCGCTCGCGCGAGAGGCTCGAGTGGTGGCAGCCGACCTGGTCCTCGCCGAGGAGGTTCGAGAGCTGGGCGGAGACGCGCTCCGCGAGCTTGCGCGTATTGACGAAGACGAGCGTCGTCTTGTGTTCGCGCACGAGCTCGGCGACGCGCCGGTAGATCTCGCCCCAGACTTCGTGGCTGCAGATGACTTGCAATTCGGAGGGCGGCAGCTCGACCGCGACGTCCATCGCTCGATAGGTGCCCGCGTCGACCAGCGCGCACTCGCGGCCGGCGCCGACCAGGAAGCGCGCGACGTCGGACAGGGGCTTCTGCGTCGCGGACAATCCGATGCGCTGGAATTCACCTGCAAGTGCGACGAGGCGTTCGAGTGAAAGCGCGAGGTGACTCCCACGCTTGTCGCCGACCACGGCGTGCACCTCGTCGACGATGACCGTCTTCACCGTCGCGAGGACCTTCCGGCCCCCTCCCGACGTGAGGAGCAGGTAGAGCGACTCGGGCGTCGTGACGAGCACGTGAGGCGGCCGGCGCTTCATCGCCTCGCGGTCCTTCTGCGGCGTGTCGCCGGTCCGGACCAGGACGCGGACTTCGGGCAGCGACGGGTCGATTTCACGCAGCCGGGCGAGCGGCGCGGCGAGGTTCTTCTGGACGTCGTTGCTCAGCGCCCGCAGCGGTGAGACGTAGAGGATCTGCGTCTCATCCCGGAGTGAACTTCCCTGCTTCAGCAGCCCATCGAGCGCCCAGAGGAACGCCGCGAGCGTCTTGCCCGAGCCGGTCGGCGCCGCGATCAGCGTGTGCTCGCCGGTCGCGATCCTCGGCCAGCCGAGGACCTGCGCCGAGGTCGGCTCGCCGAGGGTGTCGGCGAACCAGCGCTGCACGGTCGGATGGAAGGTGGCCAGCGGCGACATGAGGAGCGGAACCGTACGAAACTAGAACAGGGTTGGGTAGGGGGGCGGAAGGGTGAATCGCGCGGGCGTCGCGTCATTCCCGACGACGCCATTCACGGGAGACATCCCTACCCTCCCACCTCCCGAAATCTCAAGAGGTATCGCGATGGCTGCCCGCATCCGCATTCTCGCCACCCTGTTCCTGTCCATTCCGGCCTTCGCGACGCCGACTCCCGCGCAGACCTACCTCGGCCCCACTCCCTACCTCAGCAAGAGCGACAGTCCGCTCCGGCTGACGAAGGCGGCGCTCGACGATCTCGAGGACGGGGTGCTCGACATTCCCGGCGTGTCGTTCGACCACGGCGCCGTGTACGGACCGGCGGGCAATTGCGATTCGGTGGACGCGGACGACGGCGCGATCGACGGCAGCGGTACGGCGGGCCACTCGTTCTTCTACGGCGCCGGGGCGACCGGCATCAAGTTCAAGTTCGACGATGCGGTGATCGGCAGCTTCCCGACGAGCGCGGGCATCGTGTGGACCGACGGCGGCGCGTTCTGCAACGTCAACTTCGAGGCGTTCGACGCGGGCGGCGCATCGCTCGGAGTGTTCGGCCCGTTCGCGATCGCGGACGGCGGCAACGCCGGCACGACGGCGGAGGACCGTTTCTTCGGGATCGCGCATCGCCAGGGGATCTCGGCGATCAAGATGTCGAACACGAGCGGCGGCATCGAGGTCGACCACGTCCAGTACAGCGTGGGCGCGCTGTCGCTCGAGGCGAACGACACGACGCTCTCCGCCAACGACTCCCTCACGCTCACCGTCGCCGGCGGCCAGGCGAGCGCGCCCGCGATGATGGTCGCACTCGGCGTGAACGGCGCGCCGATCTTCATCCCGATCTACTCGTCCACGTTCGACGGCGCCGGCGAGCTCGCGCTCAGCACCACCGTCCCGTCCGGCCTCGCCGGCATCACCCTCGACCTCGTCGGTCTCGGCATCGTCGCCTCGGGCAAGCCGAAGTTCAGCAACGAGGTGCAGCTGGTCTTCAACTGATCGCGGGGACGATCCCCGCGTGCCCGCTCGCTCGATCAGGTCGCCATTTCCAGGAATCGCTCGGGCGAGAGCGCGATCTGCGGAAACGCGCGCAGGACGTCCCGATCCGAAGTCACGAGCGACGTCCTGAGGTACTGGGCGAGTGCGACGAATTCACAGTCGTAGGCGGAGCAAGGCGACGTCGCGACGAGCTGGAAAACGCGCTCCGTCGGCACGGTGAATTGTCGCCCTTCCAGGAGCTCTGCCGCGAGCTGATGGATCTCCACCGCCTGCTCGACGGAGATCTCCTTGCGCCGCAACGCCCGCGCGAGGACGTTGGCGAATTCGCTGCGCCAGTGGATCGGCGCGGACCACTCGTGGTCGCGGAGGTAGACCGCACGGGCGACGTCCGTGTGCTCGCCGCCGCGCAGCAAGTACGCGATGAGGTTGGTGTCCACGACGATCACGGACGCCCTCGACGCTTCTCTGCGCGAAGCTGGGCTTCGGTCAGGCCGCGCAGTCCCAGCTTCGCGCGCATCCGGTCCGCCTTCGCGAGCCACTCCTCCGGATCGAACGGCTCGAGTTCGACGGACCGCTCGAGGCAGAGGATGACCTCCCGATTCAGGCTGCGCCGCTGCGCCTCTGCGCGCTTCTTGAGTCCGCGATAGACGCGATCCGGGATTCCCTTGATGGTGAGCGTGATCATCGGAAGCTCCGTGGTTCCACAATGGAACCACAAAGGATCCTATCGCGAGATTCTGGGCGAGGAGTCCGATCGCGAAGCTCCTCATCGAGCCTTCCCCGCTCGCGCAGCCGACTTCATTGCCTTTCGAGAACGCCGAACCATGAAACAGGCGGCAAACGCAACGATCGCGACGACGGCGCCGATCAAGGGGCCGTATTCCTCCCAGAAAGGCCGCCGGATGACGTCGCCCGGCGGGATGTACCCGAGCGCGGCCATCTGCGCGAGCACCGCATCGCGCGCGCTCATCCGCGGTAGTGCCGCGGCTCGCGCAGCACCTCGACACCCCCCGTGATCATCGCCCGCATGGTCGGCTCGAAGAAGTGATACGGGTGCACGGTTTCGGGACGGCCCGCATCGTCGAGGCGCTTGGCGAGCGCGGGCGGGATCTCGAAGTCGAGGGACTTCAGGTTGTCCTCGAGCTGCGCGAGCTTGGTCGCGCCGAGGATCACCGACGTCACGCCGGGACGGTTCGCGACCCAATTGAGCGCGACCTGCGCGGCCGGCCGCTCGAGCTGCTTGGCGACGGCGACCAGCTCGTCGACGATCTTCCAGTTCTTGTCGGTGAAGAGCTTCTCGAAGCCGGGGTTGCCGGAACCCTGGATGGCGGCGAGGCGACCCTCGCCCTTCGCCGCGGTGCCTTCGCGCTGGTACTTGCCGGTGAGCATCCCGCTCGCGAGCGGCGACCACGGGATCACGCCGACTCCGAGCTCGACCGCGGCGGGAATGTGCTCGCGCTCGATGTTGCGCTCGACCAGGGAGTATTCGAGCTGCAGCGCGCACGGTCGCTCGCTGCCGCGCAGCTCCGCGATCGTGCGCGCGCGCGCGACGTACCACGCCGGCACGTCGCTGAAGCCGAAGTGGAGCACCTTGCCCTCGCGCACGAGGGCGTCCATGGTCGAGAGGACCTCCTCCACCGGCGTCATCCCGTCCCACGCGTGCATCCAGTAGAGGTCGACGCGGTCGGTACGCAGCCGCTGCAGCGAGCCCTCGAGCGCGCGGCGCAGGTTCTTGCGGCCGTTGCCGCCGGCATTGGGATCGCCCGGCACCGCATTGAACGTGTATTTGGTCGCGATCACGACGCGGTCGCGGCGCTTCGTCGACTCGAGGAACTCGCCGATCATCTTCTCGCTGGTGCCGTTGGTGTACCCGTCGGCGGTGTCGAGGAAGTTGCCGCCCGCGTCGAGGTACCGCGACAACAGCGCGTCGACCGCCGCCTTCGGCGCGCCCCAGCCCCACTCGGTGCCGAAGGTCATCGTCCCGAGACAGAGCGGGCTCACGCGCAAGCCGCTGGCGCCGAGGAGGGAGTAGGTCGCGAGCGCGGGCATCGGAGGTCCTCGTGTCGTGGTCGCGCGGGCGTCGCGGTCGGGAGCGGCTCGCGCGTCGATGGAATGGAGGCGACCGTACGAAAGCGTCGCGGCCGCCGAAAGTGACTGGCGCGCTACGCACCGTCGTTTCACATTCCCGTTGCCCCGCCGCGCGCGGCGACCGCGACGCCGCGACCTTCAGCGGATCGTGAGCGTGGCGAGATTCGACCAGGCCGCGTCCCTCTGGCCCGGCGAGAAGCTCGGACCGACGAGCGCCTGGAAGAGAACCTGCGTGCCGACGAGCGCGGGGTCGTTCGGGATCGTGCCGGCCAGGTCGAACTCTCCGAACGGCCAGGTGCCGGGCGGCAGGAACGTCGCGATCCAGAACGGAGAGATCTGCAGCGTCCCGCGGAACGGCGGCGTCGGGATCGAGACGGGCGGCGGCAACCCGACGAGCGCGAGCATCCCGTCGTTCGGGTCCATCAGGTACCGCACGGTCGCGGCGCTGCCGATCGCTCCCGTGCCGTCGATGAACACTGAGCCGGCTGACCATGCTTCGACGGCGCCGACCGGTGCCTCGATGTCGTGGCCGAGCAGCAGGTCGGGCCGGCCGTCGCCGTCGACGTCGCCCACCGCCTTGCAGCCGCTCACGTCCGTGAGGACGAACAGGTCGAGCCACGTGCGCCCGGAGATGAGCCGGACGGCGTCCCCGTCGTCGATTGCGAGGTCGACGATGCCATCGCGGTCGCAGTCGCCGACGAATTCCGCCTGCATCTCCGGGTGGCGCTTGGGCGTCGCGATCCAGTGGGTGATCTCGTTCCCGGTCGCGCCGGACATCAGGTAGATCTCGGACGCGAAGCCGGGATTCGTCGTGATCAGCAGATCGGGGACGCCGTCGCCGTCGAGATCGTGGCCGCCGCGCACGCCCGTGCCGAACAGGCGGCCGTCCTTCGTCCCGTCGATGGTTCGGATCAGGTTTCCGGTCGCTCCCGAATAGAGGGTCACCGAGCCGCGATAGATGCCTGCGCCGTGCTTCCACGGATTCCCGATTACGACGTCGGGCACTTGGTCACCGTCCACGTCGCCGGCTCCGTCCGCCGACTGTCCACCGACGTCGGGCCAGTCGTAGAGATTCACCCCGGTCGCGCCCGAATAAACGCACGCGTGCTGCTGCGAGAGTGAGAAGTTGCCCACGCCTCCAATGACGAGGTCGTCGTATCCGTCGCCGTCGACGTCGCCCGAGTTCGCCGCACGGCCGAACCAGGTGAAGGGCAGCGGAATGGAGTAGAGCACGGTGCCGAGCAGCGCGGAGTAGACGTCGACGTGGTCCTTCTCGGACGTGACGGCGAAATCCACAAATCCGTCGCCGTCGAGGTCGCTCAGCGGCGCGATCCACTCGCCGAGGTACCCGATGTTCTCCGTTCCGTGCACTGACCAGAGCAGCGACCGCGTCGCGCCGGAATAGACGTAGAACGCTCCGAGGTCGATCGACCCGGTCTGCGGATCGGCGACAACGAAATCATCCGCGCCGTCACCGTCGAGGTCGCCGAGCGTCTCGACCGTCCATCCGAACGTCTTGCTGATCGCCGGATCGCCGTCGAGCTGCCAGAGGAACTCCTGCGCGCTCGCGGACGCAACGGCAACGAACATGAACGCGACCGAGATCGACGAGACGGCGGCGGACCGACGACGAACCATGGGCAACTCCCTCTTCCGGTGACGGCTCCGGTCATCTCGTGGACCGGAAGGCATAGCGCCCGACCGGGAAAGGGGCAGGGGTGCGCTAGAGCTTCACATCCTGCCCCGTGATCTCCTTGAACGTCCCGAGCACGAAGTCGCGCCCCATCGGGCCGAAGCTCTGGTAGAGGCCCTTCAGCAGGGCGACGGTCGTGCGCGCGGCGCCGCCGAGCCCGAAGCGGCACTCACGGAAGTTGCAGCCCTGGAAGGTGAAGGTGCCCGACGAGGCGTTGAAGACGACGTTGCACTTCTGGAACACGCAGTCGAAGTATTCGTTGCCCTCCGGGGTGATCGTCTCGCCGGTGAAGGTCGTCTTCTCGAAGCGCATGGCGGTCCTCAGGGGGTTTGCAGCGCGGCGCCGACGATCCGGTCGATCGCCGGCTGGCTCAAGTCGCGGTCGGCGACGGCCTTCGCCGACTTCGCGAGGGCGGCCCCGAACGCCGCGTCGGTGAGCAGGCGGATGCAGTGGCCGGCGAACTCCTCGTCGCCGTCGGCCGCGAGCAGGTCGCGCCCCGGCTCGAGCAGCCCTTCGTACCCGAGCGCGGCGAAGGCCGTCGCGACGATCGGCCGGCCGAAGCCGGCCGCCTCCGCGAGCTTCACGCACGAGCCGGCGCCGTTCCGGATCGGGACGACGACGGCCGCGGCTTGGCGGTACTCCGCAGCGAGGTCCTTCGCGAAGCCGACCACCTCGACGCCCGGCTCGCCCTGCGCGAAGTCGCCGTGCTCGCCGACCAGGCGCAGCCGCGCGCCGGGGACCTTCGCGAGGATCTTCGGGAGCACGCGCTCGATGAAGCGGGAGACCCCCTCGCGGTTCGGCGGCCAGCGCAGGCCGCCGACGAAGAGCAGGCGCGGCTCGGGCAGCGCGGACGGCGGCGCCACGCCGGCGCGCTCGGGCTGCGTCGAGATGCACGGCAGGATCTCGACACGCGGATGCGAGACGAGGGAAACGTCACCGCGCTTGGTGACGTAGACCCGCCGCATCGGCGCGAGCGAGCGGCGCAGCATCGCGGCCTGCATCTGCCCGAGCAGCGCCGGCCGCGTGCGCGTCAGGTTGATCGGCACGTCGTCGAGGTCGACGCAGGTCGGGCCGAGCCGCGCGCAGTCGGCGAGGATCGGCAGGTGGTAGCGGCCGAAGAAGAAGTCGAAGCGGTGCTCGCGATGGAGCTGCCGCACGGCGCCGGCGACGTTGCGATCGGCGCGGTAGTCCGCGAGCAGGTACTTGCGCCTGCGCCAGTACCAGCTCGTCACGGGGCCGTCCGCGCTGCGCAGCTGGACGACGTGCGCGCCCGGTCCGGGCGGGTGGCTCGGTCGCCCCGGATCGACCACGACCAGCGTGTGCAGCTCGCCGAGCTTCGCCAGTGCGTTGCAGATCGAGAGCGAGCGTTCTCCCGCGCCGAAACCGGGTTCCGGACGCTCCGTGCTGATGAACAGGATTCTCATTCGGCAGGAAGGCTCGGGTCGTCGGGATCACGATGCGCCGGCATGCGCCGAACCGCCGAGTGTAGCCGGGGAATTCGTCGTCGCGCCCCTGCGCGGACGCGTGCATGATGCCGCGCCGCGCGGAGGACCGACGCGATGGAACTGTTCGGCAACGCGGCGCTGGTGATCGCCGCGGCCGCCCTGCTCGTGTTCGTCATGCAGCGGCTGCGTCAGTCGGCGATCGTCGCCCACCTGCTGCTCGGGATGGTGGTCGGGCCCCACGCGCTCGACCTCGTGCCGTCGAGCGCCGCCGTCACGCAGATGGCCGAGATCGGCGTCGTCCTGCTCCTCTTCTTCATCGGGCTCGAGTTCCACGTCGCGACGCTCAAGCGCATGGCGGGTCTCGCCCTGCTCGGGACGCTGCTGCAGATGGGGCTCACGACGGCGGCGATCGCGGCGCTCGCGCAGCTGCTCGGGTTCACGGGAGTCCAGGGGCTCGCCTTGGGCTTCTGCATCGCGCTCTCCTCCACCGCGATCGTGATGAAGGCGTTCGAGGACCGGCGCGAGTCGGACACGCCGTGGGCGCAGTCCTCGCTCGCGATCCTGCTCGGACAGGACCTCTTCGCGATGGCGGCGATCGCCGCGACGGCGCTGCTGCCGGCGGCCGCGGGCGCGCCCGTCTCCCACACGGAGGGGGCGGGCGGGCGCAGCCTCTGGTTCCTGCTCGGCCTGCCGGTGCTGATCGTCGTCGCGCGCTGGGCGTTGCCGCGCCTCTTCCACAAGGCGGCGCTCGCGCAGAATCCCGAGCTCTTCGCGCTGTCGAGCCTCGCCGCGTGCTTCCTCGTCGCGGTCGCGGCGGCGGAGCTCGGCGCGAGCCTCGTGCTCGGCGCGTTCCTCGGCGGGATGGTCTTCGCCGACACGCCCTTCGCCCACCAGATCCGCGCCGACCTCGCGACCGTGAAGAACCTCGCACTCGGGCTCTTCTTCCTCTCGGCAGGAATGTTGGTCGACCTCGCGTTCGTCGCGGCCCATCCGCTGCTGCTGGCCGGCGCGCTCGTCGCCGTGGTCGCCGTGAAGCTGGTCGTCACGACGCTCGTGCTGCGGCTCTTCCGCATCCCGTGGAGCGTCGCGGCCGGCGGCGGCCTCGCGCTCGCGCAGGTGAGCGAGTTCGTCTTCGTGCTCGCGGCGGGCGCCGGCGTCACGCTCCTCGGCGAGCCGGCGAAGCAGCTCCTCACGCCGCTCGCGGTCCTCACGATGCTGCCGACGCCGCTCCTGGTCGGCGCCGCCGGGAAGTTCGGGCGCGGCGTCGCGAGCCTGCTCGGCCACCCGGCGGCGGACGCGCCGGCCGGCGCGGCGGCGGCGGCCGCGCCCGAGACCGCGGCGCCGGCGCTCGCGAAGACGCGCGTCATCGTGGTCGGCTACGGGCCGGTGGGCCGCACGCTCTGCCGCATCCTCCTGGGCATGGGCGCGCGCGTCTGCGTGATCGACCTGCAGCCGTCGACCGTCGAGCGCCTGCGCCGGCTCGGCCGGGACGCCGTCTTCGGCGACGCGACGCGGAGAGAGGTGCTCCACGCCGCCGGCATCCACCAGTCGCGCTACCTCATCCTCACGCTGCCGGATCAATCGACGCGCGCCGCGATCCTCGCGACCGCGCGCGCCGTCGCGCCGCGCATCGTCGTGCTCACGCGGGCGCGCTACCTCGACGAGCAGGCGGCGCTCGAGCGCCTCGGCGCCGACCACATCTCCTATGAGGAAGCGGAGGTGGCGATGCAGCTCGCGCGCCTCACGCTCGGCAGCCTCGGCGTCTCCCGGGAAACGCTCGAGGAGGAGGTCCGCGCCATCCGCGCCGAGATCGCGGTGCGCACCGGCTTCACGACGATCATGCCGCGACGCCCTCCCGAGCCCCCTGCAGAGCCTGCAGCGCCGGCCTGACCGTCACCGGAAGCGCCGCGCTCCCAACAGCGCCGGCGATGCGCCGTAGCCATCGCTGCATTGCCCGACTTTTGGGAGGAACTCATGAAGCTCACGAACGGACTCCTCGCGCTCGGGCTCGCGGCGCTGCCCGCGAGCGCGCTCGCGCTCGACGACGGGACGACGAACGGACCGGGATTGCTCCGCGACGACGCGGGCGCCCACGGCGAAGCCGACGAATGGATCAAGAAGCTCGGCGACAAGGACTACAAGGTCCGGCGCGACGCCTTCAAGAAGCTCGAAGCGATGGGCGACGAGGCGCGCGCCGCGCTCGAGGCGGCGGCGAAGGGCGACGACGCCGAGATCCGCTGGAACGCCTCGCGCCTGCTCGACCGCCTCGAAGATGACACGGCGGGTGCGCAGAAGAAGGCCGGCCGCGGCGCGCAGGGCCTGAAGGTCCGCGTCGGCGCGGATCAGGGCGACCACGACAGTGACGACGCCGCGCAGGCCGGTGCTCCGCCGCGCCGTCGCTTCCGCGTCCTCGGCGCCGAGGACTTCGAGCAGCAGATGCGCGAGCTCGAGCGCCGCATGAAGGAGTTCGAGAAGCAGTTCAAGGAGGACGGGAGCAGCTTCTTCCACGTCGCGCCCTTCGGATTCCGGATGTTCGAGGACCCGTTCGGCGGCGGCGGCGGCTCGCTGCAGCTCGGGCCGGGAAGCAGCTTCCAGCGCACGGTGACGAACGACGGCAAGACGGAGAGCCTCTCGATCCAGGTCGACGAGAACGGCCACGTCCGCGGCGAGCAGACGGTCGACGGCAAGACGACGAAGCTCGAGGCCGACTCGCTCGAGCAGCTGCAGAAGGACCACCCCGACCTGCTGCGCAGCGGGCCGGCGGTCATCACGCTCCGGCCGGGCAAGGTCGGGCTGCAGCTCAAGAAGACCGACCCGAACGCTGCGCCGGCTCCCGACGCCCAGGACGTCAAGCCCCGCCGCAAGGTGAAGGCGAAGGCGCAGGTCGAGACGCCGTCGAAAGACGCGCAGGTGCGCGACCCCGACGGCGAGCAGGGCGAGGCGAAAGCGGCCCACGAGAACGCGTCCCATAGGCCCGTTCTCGGCGTCGAGCTCGCGCCCGTCCCGCCGGAGGTCGCGGAGTTCCTCGACCTCGGCGGCGCCGCGCTCCAGGTGGTGCGCGTCATGGACGACATGCCGGCCGCGAAGCGCGGACTGAAGGCGCGCGACATCCTCCTCGAGGTCGACGGCAAGGAGGTGCACGAGTTCGACGACGTGGTGCGCGCGCTCGCAGGCGTCGATCCCGGCAAGGTCCCGCTCGTCGTGCTGCGTCGCGGCGAGAAGAAGAAGCTCTGAAAAGAATCCACGGACAATCCCCCGCCTGCGCAGAACGCGCAGCTGCGAGAGTCCTCTGAACCAGGTCGCCCGCCGCCGATCCCCCTGAGTCGGCGGCGGGCGGCCCGTTTTCCCGGACACGGCCGCGGCGCCGAGCGCTACTTTTCTCGCTCGCGACGACCGCCGCGGCCGTCTCCTACTTCGCACACCCCCCCACATATGGAGCGATGTTCGTGCGATACGAAAGCATCGAGGAGCTCGAAGACGCGATCGCCCGTGCATTCCTGGCCGCGCGCGATCTCGACGCCCAGGGCGCGCTTCCCCCGATCCTGCAACCGCTGACGCTGATCTCGCCGCCGCGCGGCTTCGCCATCAGCGTGGAGCTGCGCCCGTTCGAGGATCCCGACCATCCCGGCGAATTCGCCGAGGATTCGCGCTGGGATCCGCGCCACGGCGACGTCCTGATCAACTACGAGCCGGGCCGCGAAGGCGGCTGGCGCGACGACCGCCGCGAGGGCCGCCGCGGCTGGCGCGACGGCGCACCGGCCGAGCTGCCGCCCCCGCCCGATCCCGAGCTCGCGGTCGAGGACGTGGTGCGCGTCCTCTCGCGCGCCGAGAGCGATCCGGCCTTCACCTTCGTCGCGCTCAAGTTCCTGCGCGATCAGCTCCTGCCGCGCCACGTCGCGTGGGCCGCCATCCCGCACGAGGCGCAGATCCAGATCAACCGCGCGATCGACGCCGGTGCCGTCCACACCACCAAGGTCGAGAACCCGCGCCAGCCGCAGTACCCGGTCACGGCGGTGAAGCTCAACCGCGACAGCACGATCGTCCAGAAGGTGCTCGCCGCCGAGGTGCCGCCCGCCACGCCGGCCACCTGAGCGCGTTCGCGTTCGAAAGCTGGTCCAGGAGCTGGACCTCCGTCGCGCCGCGCGGGGCGCGTCCGCGCCACGCGCCGGCGCCTCGTCCGGGGCACGACCCTTGCCCTTCCGTCGGGAGTCCGCGTCCGCACGCGCGCTGCGCGCGATGCGGCGCCCTCCCCCTCCCGCATGGAAGGAGTCTGCACATGCGTTCGTTGCTCGCTTCGTTCGCGCTCGCCCTCCTCGTCGTCGACGCCTCGGCCCAGCAGGTGACCCTGCGCGGCAAGGTCGAGGACGTGTCGGGGGGCGGCGGATTCTTCGTCGACTGCACCGACACGACGCTCACCAGCTCGACGGTCGACCTCAATGCCTTCAACGGCCAGCAAGTCGAGCTGAGTGGGACGTGGAACGGCTCGTCCGACGCGCCGAACGTCGACGTCGCCGCGATCGCGGCCGTCGCCGGGCTCTTCGAGGTCGGCGGCGGCGGCAAAATCGGCGACGAGGTCCGCTTCAAGGTCACGAGCAACCCGGGCGACGTCGCGATCATGTTCGTCGCGCTCGACGACGGCTTCCTGCCGGCGCACAAGAACGGCGTCCTGCTGCTCGACTTCGCGACGATGCTCCATGTCGCGACCGGCACGGTCGGCGGCGACGGCACGTTCGAGGTGAAGGGGACGATCCCGAACGACCCGGCGCTCGACGGCCTCGTCGTCCACGGGCAGTCGCTCGTCGCCTTCACGGCCGGCGGGGCGGTGCTGAGCAATCCCGACTGCGTGACGCTCCACAACTGAGCGGCCGATTCCGCGACCCCCATCGGCGGCCGCGCATGCGCCTCCCCCCGGAATCCGGTGCCCCGGGAGGCTCGTGTGCGGCCGCTACTCTCGTCGCCATGGGCGGCCGCTGGCAGGTGATCGAACGGTTCGCGGCCGGCCCCGCCGGCGCCGACGGCGGCGTCGCGACCGCCGAGCGCGTCCGCCTCGAGGACGGCCGCGACGCGCTGCTCAAGCGGTTCGCCCCGCCCGCGCCCGCGGCGTTCCGCGCCGAGATCGAGTGCCTGGCGCGCGTCCGCTCGCCGAACGTCACGGCGCTGATCGACGCGGGCGTCGATCCCGACGGCTCGCCGTGGCTGCTGCGCGAATTCGTGGTCGGGACGACACTGCGCGCGGTCGTGCGCGAGCTCGACCCGGAGCGTAGAGCGGCGCTGATCGACGACGTCCTTTCCGGCCTCGCCGCGCTCCATCGGGAAGGGCTCGTCCACGCCGACCTCAAGCCGGAGAACGTCCTCGTCGCCGAGCGCGGTCCGGCACGCCTCACCGACTTCGGCCTCGCCGGCGCGGTCACGGGTGCGGGGCGGCGCGGCGGCGGCTCGGCCTTCTACGTCGCGCCGGAGCGGCTGCTCGGCTGGCCGATCGACGCGCGCGCCGACCTCTTCGCGTTCGGCGTGCTCCTCTTCGAGCTGCTCGGCGGACGGCTGCCCGACGACGCGGCACGCTTCTACGCCCGCTTCCCGCGCGAGCCGTTCGTCGCCTGCGTCGAGCTCCCTTCCGCCGATCCGCGCGCGCTCGAGATCGTCCGGCGCTGCACGCAGGTCGACGCGCTGCTGCGCCCCGCGAGCGTCGCCGCGCTGCGGCGCGAGCTCGCGGCCGCGGGGCTCGTGCGCGCCGCCGCGGCCGACGAGGGCGTGCCGCAGATCCCCGACGACCTCCTCTTCCGCGCCGAGCTGCGCGAGGTCGAGCGGGCGCTCGACGGAGAGCCGTCGGCGCGCCTCCTGATCCGGCTCGACGCCGTCGAGGACGCGCCGGCGCTCGCGCGCGCGGTCGCGATCCGGGCCGCGGTGCGCGGCGTCGCCTTCGTCGCCTCCCCCTCCGCCGCGGCGGCGGCGAGCGCGCCGCGCGGCGCGCTGCTCTACTCCCCCGCCTCGCGCGACCGGCTGCGCGCGCTCGCGCCGCGTCTCGCGCGCGGCGACGCGCCGCGCTGGGTCGCCTGGGCGGCGCGCGGCGACGCGGCGGCCGACGCAGCCGACGCGGCCGACGACGCGGTCGCGAGCGGACTGCTGCAGGAGGTCGAGCTCGAGCCCGTGGCCGACGCGGTGCGCTCCCTCGCGCGCGCGCTGCTCGGCCGCGGCGACGACGCGGTGGCGCCGCTCCCGCTGGTGCGCCTCGGCGAAGAGCTCTTGCGCCGCGCCGGCCGCTCGCCCGCGCGCGTGAACGGGCTGCTCGCCGCGCTCGCGCGCGCGGGCCACCTGCGCGTGCGCGATGGAACGGTCGAGCTCGCGCGCCTCGACGTCCCGTGGGACGAGCTCGCGAGCGCGGCGGCCGGCGCCGCGCCGATCGACGCGCTCGCGCCCGCCGAGCGGCGCGTCGCGCGCCTCCTCGAGGCGACCGGCGAGCCGATCGCCGAGAGGGAGTTCGCCGAACTCTGCGCGCTCGCCGGCGTCGCGCCCGCGGCGGCGCGCGCCGCTCTCGCGAAGGCGGGCGTGCTGCAGGCGTCGCCCGAAGGGATCGGCGTGCGGCCGGCCGCGCTGCCGGCCGCCGACGACGAGCGCCGCGCCGCCGCGCGCGCGCTGCTCGAACGCGAGCGCGACGGACGGCGCCCCGAGGTCGAGCTGCGCCTCGCCGTGCGCGCCGGCGAGCTCGCGCGCGCCGCGCGCCTCGTCCTGGAGCGACGCGACGAGCTCGCGCGCGCCGGCGTCGACCGGCTGGCGGCGCCGCTCGAGGAGCTGCTCGCCGCCGCGCCCGCCCCCGAGCGCGCCGCGCTCCTCGTCGCCGCCGGCCGGCTCCTCCTCGGCGCCGGCCGCAGCTCGCGCGCGCGCGAACTCTTCGCCGCCGCCTCCGAGCGCGCCGACGCGGCGCCGGAGCTGCGGCGCGAGGCGCTGCGCTGGCTCGGCGAGGCGTCGCTGCTGCTCGTGCGGCTCGACGACGCGCGCCGCGCGTTCGCGGCCGGCCGCGAGCTCGCGCGCACGCCCGACGACGAGCTGCCGTTCGTGCGCGGCGAGGCCGACGCGTGCATGCGGTCGGGCGATCCGGCCGGCGCGCTCGCGCTGCTCGACGCGTTCAAGGCGAAGATCCCGGATCTTCAGCGCCTGCAGATCGAGGGGCTGCGCGCGCTGGCGCTCCTCGCGTCCGACGCGGTCGGGGAGGCGACGCGCGTGCTGCGGCGGGCGCTCGCGGCGGCGCGTCCGCTCGGCGAGCCGCGCCTCGTCGCGCTGCTCCTCACCAACCTCGCGCTCGCGCACCAGCGCGAGGGACGCGCCGCCGCCGCTCTCGACGCGACGCGCGAAGCGCTCGCGCTGCAGGAGGAGCTGGGCCAGCTGCACGAGGTCGCGCTGCTGCACCAGAACCTCGGCGTCTACCAGAAGGAGGCGCGCCGCCACGCGGAGGCGCGCCACCACTTCGCGACCGCGCTCGAGCTGCGCCGCGCGCTCGGCGACGCGCACGGCGTCGCGGTGGCGCACGCGAACCTCGGCCTGCTCGCGCTCGACGGCGGGCAGCTCGCCGAGGCGGAGCGCGAGCTCGCCGCGGCCCGCCCGCTCCTCGAGCGGTACGGCCAGCCGCGCGAGCGGCTCCATCTCGAGCTCGGCGAGGCGCGCCTCGCGTTCCGCCTCGGCCGCTGGCGCGCGCTCACGGCGCGCCTGCGCGACCTGCGCGAGCGCGCAGCAGCGGGCGGCGCGCGGGAAGTCGCGCTCGAGGCGGCGCAGCTCCTCTTCGAGCGGCAGCTCGGCGGGCGGCGCCTCGAGGCCGCGGCCGAGGAGTTCACGCGTGCCGACGCGCTCGCGACCGCCGCGCCGTCGGGCCGGAGCGCGCTCGCGATGCAGCTGCGGCGCGCGCAGCTGCGGCGCGCGCTCGGCGAGCGCGAGGCGGCGCAGGCGCAGCTCGCGGCGCTGCGCGAGCGGGCGCGCGGGACGCCGCTCGAGTGCGACGCGCTGCTCGAGGAAATCGCGGCCGGCGGACCGCCGCCGCCGCTCGACCTGCTCGAGGCGGCCGAACGCGCCGCGCGCACCGCGCAGGACCGCCGCGCGCTGATCGAAGCGCTGCTGTTCCGGCGGGCGTGGCACCGCGCGCGGCTCGACCGCCACGGCGCGGCGGCGTGCGAGCGGACGCTGCGCGACGTGGCGGCCGAGGTGACCGGCCTCGCGCGGCCGTTCGCGCTGGCGCGCGCGCTGGTCGGCGCGAGTGCGGCGCGGCGCGCGGCGCACCGCGCCGCGGCGACGGGACGGGGGACGCAGGAGGACGAGATGGCGATGAACCTCGGGCTGCTCCGTACCTTCCTCGCGATCAACCGCCGCCTCGCGAACGAGGCCGACCTGCCGCGCCTGCTCGACTACCTGGTCGACACCGCGCTCGCGCTCGCCGGCGGCGAGCGCGGCTTCCTCGTGCTCGAGAGCGGCGGGAAGACCGCCTTCGAGGCGAGCCGCAGCCTGCGCGGCGGCGAGGTCGCAGCGCCGCAGAAGGAGCTCTCCGCCACCTTCCTGCACGAGTGCATGGAGAGCGGCCGCACGCTCGTCACGTCGAACGCCGGCCTCGACCCGCGCTTCCGCGAGCGCGCCAGCGTCGCCGCGCTCGACCTGCGCTCGATCCTGTGCGTCCCGATCAAGGTCGACGCGACGACGCGCGCCGCGCTCTACCTCGACAACCCGCTGCGCGAGGGCGCGTTCGGCGAGCGCGAGGTCGAGCTGGTCGAGGCGCTCGCCGACCAGGCCGGCATCGCGCTGCGCAATCTGGCCACACGCCGCGAAGTGGAAGCGAAGAACGCGGAGCTGGCGCGCCGCGTCGAGGTGCGCGACGCCGAGCTGGCGATGGCGGAGCGAGACCTCGAACGCGCCGGCACCGCTGCGGCGCCGGCCGGCCGCGACGCGGCCGCGCCCGACTCCGGCTGGCTCGGCGCGTCGCCGGCGTTCGTCGCGGCGACGAAGCTGCTCGACCGGCTCGCCGCGTCCGACCTCTCGGTCCTGCTGCACGGCGAGAGCGGCACCGGGAAGGAACGCGCGGCGCGCCGGCTGCACGACGGCTCGGCGCGCGCGGGGCGGCCGTTCGTGTCGGAGAGCTGTGCGGCGATCCCGGAGACGCTGCTCGAGGCGGAGTGCTTCGGCGTGCGCAAGGGCGCGTTCACCGGCGCCGACCGCGACCGCCCCGGCCTCTTCGAGCTGGCGCGCGGCGGGACGCTCTTCCTCGACGAGATCGGCGAGCTGCCGCTCTCGCTGCAGGCGAAGCTGCTGCGCGTGCTCGAGGAGCGGGCGGTGCGGCCGCTCGGCGCGGCGGCGCCGGTTGCCGTCGACTTCCGGCTGGTGGCGGCGACGAACCGCGACCTGCGCGCGCTCGTGCGCGACGGGAAGTTCCGCGAAGACCTCTACTTCCGGATCGCCGTCGCCGAGATCGAGCTGCCGCCGCTGCGCGAGCGGCGCGGCGACGTGGCGCCGCTCGCCGCGGCGTTCCTCGCGCGCCGCAACGCCGAGTACGGGACGCGTCGCGCCTTCACGGCGCAGGCGCTCGCGCGGATGGACGCGTACGCGTGGCCGGGCAACGTCCGCGAGCTGAGGAACGAGGTCGAGCGTGCCTACGCGACCGCCGACGTCGACGCGCTCGACTGGCGGCCGCCCGACCGCGCGCGCGAGACGGGCGGGAGCCTGCGCTGGCCCGATCCGCTGCCGACGCTGCAGGAGCTCGAGCGCCTCGCGATCGTCGAGGGGCTCGCGCGCACGAACGGCGACAAGGAGGCGACGGCGCGCCAGCTCGGGATCTCGCGCGCGTCGATCTACGACAAGATCCGGCGCTACGGACTGCGTCCGGAATCTGGATCGGGGCGTCCAGGTTCGTGATTCCGCTTCGGCGGCGCAGGATTCCCCAGGTCCGTCCGGGGAAGGAAGGCGCCGCGGAGTCGGGGAGATCACGGCCCTTGTCTTGCCATGCCGCGCGCGCCGCTCGGGAACACCGCCCGGAGCGAGCGGCTGCAGCGGGAAAATGCCCGCGTCGCGCGCGTTCTTCGAGGAGCGTCCCGTGTTCTCCCAGACGATCCCCCCGGGGCTGGCGTTCCTCCTGCTCGTGCGCGTCGCGTGCGCGCAGGCCGGCGCCGACCCGCGCTTCAGCCTCGTCGACGAGCGGACGCACGCGACGACGACCTGGTCCGACTCGACGCTGCGCGCGCAGCCCTTCGTCGGGCCCGACCACTTGGTCGCGCGCCCGCTGCGCCTCGCCGGCCGCGCCGCCGCCGACCTTCTCGACGTTTCGCTGCCGCAGAGCGTCGACCTCTCCGGCGTCCCGGCCGTGCGGCTCGCCGACGGCGGCCTCCTGATCCGCTTCCACGACGCGGCGAACGCGGAGTCGGGCCTGCTGCACGTGGCGAGCGACGGCACGACGAGCGTGCTGCTCGCGCAGCCCGACGTCGGCGCGAGCCCCGCGCTGCTCGCGACGATCGGCGTGTCCGCCTTCGAGCCGCGCGCGGCGCTCGTCGAGGACGAGAACGTGACCGGCCGCGGCGACGTCTGGCTGGTCCGCTTCGACGGCGGGAGCTTCGCGTCGACCGGAACCGCCGCGCAGCGCGTCACCGCGGGCGCGACCGCGCCCGACGCGACACCCTCGTCGCTCAGCTTCGCGCGCGGTTCGCTCTGGTACGTCGACGAGGACTCGACCCTGATGCGCGCGCCGACCGACGGCAGCGCCGACGCCGCGGCCGTCGCGCTCCCGTTCTCCGCCGGCCTGCCGCCCGCGATGCTGAGCAGCGAGATCGCCGTCTCCGGCGACGGCTCGACGCTGGCGTTCCTCGGTGGCGTGAACGAGCAGTCGTGGGACGTCTACGTCGCCGACGCGGCGGGCGGCGCGGCCAATCTCACGCGCGCGCCCGGCAACTACCCGTCGATCGGCCTGCTGCCGCGCGAGCCGCGCGGGCCGTTCGTGAGCCTCAGCCCCGACGGGAGCCGCATCACCTACGCGCTCGAGCACCCCGACTTCGATCTCTACACGCGCCGGAGCGACGGCTCCGACGCGCCGCAGCCGCTGACCGAGGATCCGCAGTTCGACGGCTCGATCTCCGACGGGTCCACGGTGATCACCTTCGCCGCGCGCGTCTTCTTCTCGATGGGGCGCACGCCGGCGACCCACGACTTCTATCGCGCCGCGGTCGGCGCGGGCGGACCCGCCTTCGCGAACCTCACCGCGACCTCGGGTTCGACGACGCTGCCCTTCGCGAAGGGGTCGACGCTCGTGCCGCGGCTCGCCGCGCGGCTCGCCGCGACCATGACGACGGCGTTCGTCAACGACCGGAGCGCGCAGCTCGGCCGTCCCGCATTCGAGCTCTGGACCGTCGACGCCGGCGGCTCGGCGCTCCTCGCCTCGGACCTGATCGAGGTGCCCGTGCTCGTCACCGGCGGTCCGCCGGCGGCGCCCGTGACCTTCGCGCTCCTGGTCGACGCCGGCGGCGCCACGCTGGCGCGCGTCCCCGCGTCGACCTCCGACGCGCTCGACGTCCTGCTGCGCGCGCCGGCCGGCGTCCGCTTCGGCGCGTTCGCGCCGAGCCCCGACGGCCGCGAGCTCGCGCTCCTCGCCGACGCGGCCGGCGGGGTCGGCATCGTCGCCGTCCTCGACGTCGCGTCGCACCGCGTCGCGCGCGTGCTCACGCCGTCTCGGCCGCCGCTCGCGGGCTTCGGCTCCGACCAGGTCGCCTGGTCGCCGAGCGGCCGCCTCCTCTTCACGTTCGGCACGGCGACGTCGCGCTTCGCCTACGCCGAGGAGCCGGCGGGATCGGGCCTCGCGAAGCGCCTCACGCCGGCCGGAGGCGCGCCGCGCTTTCTCGTGAAGTGAACGGGTCCCGCTGACCCGAGCGCGAGCGCTGCGCGCCTACTGGATCGTCACCGAGGCGCAGTTGCTCCAGGTCGCGTCCCGTCCCGAGCCGGTGAAGACCGGACCGATCAGCGCCTGGAAGAGGAGCGTCGCTCCCGAGAGCGACGGATCGTTGGGCAGGTCGCCGGCGAGCGAATAGTCGTCGCCCGGCAGCGTGCCCGGCGGCGCGAGCTGCAAGATCAGGAACGGGTCGACGTTGCGGTCGCGCAGGAACGGCGGGGTCGGGATCGCGACGAGCGGCGGCACGCCGAAGAGCGAGAAGACGCCGTCGCCCGGGTCGAAGAGGTAACGCACGGCGACGTGGCCGCCCGGCGTCCAGTCGCCCTCGAGCAGCACGGCCGGCGTGCGCCGGAATCCGCCGGCGAGCATCCCATCCCCGAGCGTGTTGTGGACGGTCACGTCGCACGGCCCCGGATCGCCGGGCCCGGTCGTCGCCGTGATCGTCGCGTCGTCGACGACGGTCACGTTGGTCGCGGCGACGCCGCCGACCTGCACCTGCAGCTGATCGCCCTGCGCGAAGCGGGCGCCGAGCAGCGTGAGGTTGTGCGTCGCGCGATAGTCGCCGCGGTCGACCGCGAGAGACGTCAACTGCGGCGCCCCCGCGCCGGAGTAGACGAAGAGCGCCCCCGCCGAGCCGGCGAACGGGGCGCCGATGAGCAGGTCGCGGTAGCCGTCGCCGTTCGCGTCGCCGCCGCCGTCGACCGCCGAGCCGAAGCCGCCGCTCGCGGAATCGGCGAGCTCGTACATCGGATTCTTCGTGCGGCCCGAGAGGACGTGGACGCGGCCGCCCGAGGAACCGTCGTCGGCGCCGATCAGCAGGTCGGCCACGCCGTCGCGATCGAGGTCGCCGGCGAGCGCCACGCCCTGGTGGGTCACGTCGACCGCGAACTCGTCGTCCGGCGCGCCCGTCCACGAAGTGATCTGCGCGCCCGTCGCGCCGGAGAAGGCGAAGACCGTCCCGTCGAAGAGCGGCGCGAACGACCCGACCAGGAAGTCGGCCCGGCCGTCGCCGTCGAGGTCGACACCGCCGCGCACGGTCGAGCCGAACTCGCCGCCGTCGATGCCGCCGAACAGGTCGTAGAGGACGCTGCCGTCGGCGCCGGAGTAGACGAGGACGCGGCCGTCCAGGATGCCCATGCCCGAGTTGAGCGGGACTCCGACGATCAGATCCGCGAAGCCGTCGCCATCCACGTCGCCCGCGCCGTCGACCGCCGCCCCGAACTGCTGCGACAGCGGCTCCCACGTGTGGAGGTTGGCGCCGGTCGCCCCGGAATAGACGTAGGCGCCGCCGTGCGACCCGACGATGTAGTCGGAGATTCCGTCGCCGTCGACGTCGCCGGCGTTCGAGATCGCCGTCCCGAAGAACGACGCCGCGCCCGCGGGATGCGAGCGCAGCAGCGCGCCGTTCTTCGCCGAGTAGACGTCGACCTGCTGGTACTCGCCGCCGACGGCGATCTCCCGGAAGCCGTCGCCGTCGAGGTCGGCGAGCGCGGCGGCACCCTCGCCCAGGAAGTCGTTGGCGGCGGCGCCGGTCACCGACCAGAGCAGCGTGCTGCTCTTCCCCGAGACGACGAAGAGCGCCCCGGCGAGCGTGTTCGTGCCGTCGTTCCAGTCGGGATCGGTGACGAAGAAGTCGTCGCCGCCGTCGCCGTCGACGTCGCCGACGAACGCCGCGCGATAGCCGAGGGTGAATCCCCAGGTCGCGTCGCCGTCGAGCCGGTACTGGAAGTCCTGCGCGTGCGCGCCGGAAACGACTGCGCTTACCGCCGCCACGGCGATCGCGCACACCCCGCCGATACCCATGACCTCGTGTCCCCACGGACGCGTTTCGGCCTCGCGTCCGGACGGGAAACTACGCGCGCGACGGCGAAGGTTCGAGAAGGGAGCGGAGCCCGTTCACTCCTTCTTCTCGAACAGTCCCTTCAGCAGGTCGCCGAGCGGATTGTTGTGGCCCGGCCGCGGCGCGTCCTTCGGCGTCAGCGGCTTGGGGGGCGGCGGCAGCAGGTTCGCCGGATCGGGAGCGGGGACGCGGTCGCGACCGTCCCGCCCGTCGCGCTCGCGGGGGCGCCGCCCGTCGGGCCGGCCTTCGCCACGGCCCTCGCCGCGACCCTCTCCGCGACCCCCTCCGCGTCCCTCGTTCCGGCGCGGCGGGCCGGCCCGGCCGCCTCGCTCGTGCGCCGGGGCTGACGCGGCGACGGACCCCTCGCGCGCGGCGGATACCGCTCCGCCGTCGCCGGCGGCGGCCTCGCGCGGCGCCTCGCGCGGCGTCTCGCGGCGGGCCGTGAGCGAGATGCGTCCGCGCTCCAGGTCGACCTCGAGCACGCGCACGTTCAGCTTCTCGCCGACGCGCACCACTTCCATCGGGTCGCGCACGAAGTGGTCGGCGAGCTGCGAGACGTGGACGAGCCCGTCCTGGTGGACGCCGACGTCGACGAAAGCACCGAACGCGGTGACGTTGGTGACGACGCCCTCGAGCGCCATCCCGGGCTTCAAGTCCTCGGGCTTGGTCACGTCGTCGCGGAACTTCGGCGGCTCGAACTGCTGGCGCGGGTCGCGGCCGGGGCGGCGCAGCTCGTCGAGGATGTCGCGCAGCGTCGGCTCGCCCACGTCGGGGCTCGCGTACTTCGCGACGTCGATCGCGCCGGCGAGCGCCTCGTTGCCGACCAGCTCGCCGAGCGGCTTGCCGAGGTCCTTCGCCATGCGCTCGACCAGGTCGTAGCGCTCGGGATGGACCGCCGAGGCGTCGAGCGGATGGGCGCCGTCGCGGATGCGCAGGAAGCCGGCGCACTGCTCGAACGTCTTCGGGCCGAGCCCGCCGACCGCCTGCAGCTCCGCCCTGCCCTTGAAGGCGCCGTTCTGCTCACGGTGCTGGACGATCTTCGTCGCGAGCGCGGGCCCGATGCCGGCGACGCGCGCGAGCAGCGGCGCCGACGCCGTGTTGAGCTCGACGCCGACGCGGTTCACGCAGTCCTCGACCACTTCCTCGAGCTTCGCGCCGAGCATCGGCGGGTGGACGTCGTGCTGGTACTGGCCGACGCCGATCGACTTCGGGTCGATCTTCACCAGCTCGGCGAGCGGATCCTGGAGCCGGCGCGCGATCGAGATGGCGCCGCGCACCGTCACGTCGAGCTTGGGGAACTCGGCGCGCGCGACGTCGCTCGCCGAGTAGACGCTCGCGCCCGCCTCGTTCACGCTGACCACGATCGTGCTCTTGAGCTCGGGCTTGCCCTTCTCCGCGTCGGCCGCGAGCGCGGCGACCACCTGGCGCGCCAGCCCCTCGGTGTCGCGCCCGCCGGTCCCGTTGCCGACCGCGATCGCGACGGGCGGGTGCTCGACCAGGAAGCGCGCGAGGCCGGCCTTCGCCTTCTCCACGTCGCGCACCGGGTGGATCGTCGTGCTGCCGAGGAACTTGCCGGTCGCGTCGACGGCGACGCACTTGCAGCCGGTGCGCAGGCCCGGGTCGATGCCGATCACCGCCTTGCCGCCGAGCGGCGGCGCCAGCAGCAGGTGGCGCAGGTTGTCGGCGAAGACGTCGACGGCCATCCGGTCGCTGCGGAGCTTCAACTCGACGCGCAGCTCCGTCTCGATGCTCGGCTGGAGCAGGCGCGCGTAGCCGTCGGCGATCGCCTCCTTCAGCTGGCCGGCGAACGGCGACTTCGGATCGACGCGGCGCGCCGACTCGAGCTTCGGCACGACGCGCGTCTCGTCGGCCTCGAGGTGGACCTTGAGGCAGCCCTCCTGCTCGCCGCGCCGGATCGCGAGGAAGCGGTGCGACGGGATGCGCGCGACCGCCTCGCGGAAGTCGTAGTACTGCTGGAAGCGCGTCGGCTGCTGCGTCTTCGCCTCGATCCGCTCCGAGACGAGGAGCGCCTCGTTGGTCCAGTGCTCGCGCACGAGGCGGCGCAGGTCGGCGTCCTCGGCGATCCCTTCCGCGACGATGTCGCGCGCGCCTTGCAGCGCGGCGTCGACGTCGGCGACCTCCTTCGCGGGATCGACGAAGCGCGCTGCCTCCGCCTTGGGGTCGCCCGCGTCGGGCTGCGCGAGGATGCGCTCGGCGAGCGGCTCGAGGCCGCGCTCGCGGGCGACCTGAGCGCGCGTGCGCCGCTTGGGCCGGAACGGCAGGTAGAGGTCCTCGAGCTCCGCCTTGGTCGCGACCTCCTTGATGCGCGCCTCGAGCTCGGGCGTGAGCTTGCCCTGCTCGGCGATCGACCGCCTCACCGTCGCGCGCCGCTCGTCGAGGTCGACGAGGTAGGCGGCGCGCTCCTGGATCGCCCGGATCTGCACCTCGTCGAGCGAGCCCGTCGCCTCCTTGCGGTAGCGCGCGATGAACGGGACGGTCGCGCCGTCCGACAGCAGCCGGAGCGTCGCGGAGACGCTGGCCGTCGCGATGCGCGCCTCGCCCGCGATCACGTGGGCGAAGACGAGCGCGGACGGGGCGGAGGTGGCGGTGGTCATGGCTGGCGCAACCGAGAAGGGTGCGGGGGCGCGCGGTTCAGTCGGGATAGACGAAGGTCATCGGACGCTCGATGTCGGCGCGGACGCTCTCGTGGACCGGGCAGGTGCGCGCGGTCCGTTCGAGGACGGTGCGCGCCTCGGCGTTGAGCCCGGCCGGCATCTCGATCCGCACGGGCAGGCGGGCGATGCGACGAGAAGGCGTCGCGATCATGTGCTTCTCGACGCGCGCCCGCGCGCCGTCGAGCGGCCACTGGTGGCGCCGCGCGACAATCCCCATCGTCGTGAGGATGCACGTCGCGAGCGCGGTCGCGACCAGGTCGGTGGGCGAAAAGCTCTCACCGCGGCCCTCGTTGTCCTTGGGGGCGTCGGTCTCGAGCTCGACGCCGGACGGACCGTGCCGGGACACGGCGTGCAGCCCGCCTTGGTAGGTGACTTCGATCTCGACCATCACGCTCGTTCCGTAGAGAGCGCGGGAGCATAGCGGCGCCGGCGGATTGCGCGGGTGCGCCTTGGCGTTAAACCGGCGCCATGATCGAGCGGCGCGCCTTCTCCGTCAGCGTCTTCGCCCGCCACGGCGGCCGCGTGCTGCTGATCCGGCATGCACGCCTCGGGAAATGGCTCCCGGTCGGCGGCGAGATCGAGGCGGGCGAGACGCCGCTCGAGGCGGCGCGGCGCGAGCTGCGCGAGGAGACCGGCCTCGCAGGCCGCTTCGAGGCGCCGGGCGCGACCACCTTCATCGACGGTTCACCGCCCGGCCTGCTCGCCTACGAGGAGCACGCGGCGGGCTCCAAGGGCTCGCACTTGAACTTCGCGTTCGTCGCCGAGGTCGACTCGGAGCGCGTCGTCGGCAACGGCGAGTTCTCGGAGCACCGCTGGTTCGCGGAGCCCACGGAGATCGAGGCGCTCGACGCGCCGAAGAACGTCGTGCAGCTCGCCGCGCTCGCGCTCGCGCTCCCGCTTTCGCCAGGCGCCGCGGCGCCGCAGGAGCTCGCGCGCGCGTGGGTCGCGGCATTCAACGCACGCGACCTCGAGGCACTGCTCGCGCTCTACGCCGACGACGCGGTGCACCACTCCCCCAAGCTTCGGGCGCGCCGACCCGAGACGGGCGGGAACGTGCGCGGGAAGGAGGCGCTGCGCGCGTGGTGGGCCGACTCCTTCGACCGGCTGCCGGGGCTGCACTACGAGGCGCGCCGCGTCACTGCTTCGGGCCACCTCCTCATCCTCGAATACGATCGCTCGCTGCCGGGCGAGGCGACGCTCGCGGTCGCCGAGCTCTTCGTCGTGCGCGCCGGCCGGATCGCCGAGTCGCGCGTCTACCACGGGTGAAGAGGGGGGCGCCATGCGTCCGAGCACGAGCGGGTTCTTCGCGGCGATCGCGCTTGCGGCGGTCGCGCGCTTCGTCGGCGGCGGCACGGTGGTCGAGGATTTCGAGACGCCGCTCGAGGCGACCGGGCTGCCGAAGGGCTTCGCGCCCGCCGTCGCGGTCGAGCCGGGACCGCCGGGCAATCCCGCTCCAGCCGGAAAGCTCGCCAAATGGTCCGTCGTCGAGGAGCCGTCGCGCCAAGGCAAGCGCGTGCTGAAGCTCGTCGAGTCGAAGAACCGCGGCTCCGTCCACAACCTCTTCCTGCGCGACGAGAAGTCGCCCGCCGACCTCTCCGTCTCGGTGCGGCTGCGCGCCGACTCGGGCAACGAGGACCGCGGCGGCGGCCTGATCTGGCGCATGGTCGACGAGCAGAACTACTACCTCGCGCGCTGGAACCCCCTCGAGAAGACGGTCGCCGTCTATCGCACCGTGAAGGGGCGGCGCATCACGCTGCAGTTCGTCCCGGTCGCCGGCGTCTCGGGCGAGTGGCACTCGCTCAAGGTGACGATGAAGGGGCGCGTCATCTCGATCGAGTTCGACGACGCGAAGGCGATGAGCCTTCCCGACGACACCTGGAAGGAGGCGGGCCGCGTCGGCCTCTGGACGCGCAGCGACGCGCAGTCGAGCTTCGACGACCTCGCGATCGCGCCGATCGAGTAGGCGCGCCGACCGCGGCCGAAAAACCGGCGGCGCCGCGCGGACCCGGAGCGGGGGGGAGGGGAGCTCCGAGTCGGGCGCGACGCCGCCGCATGTGGACCGGCCGCGGAGTCTTCACCTGTCCGCGGACGGGAAGTCGCCGTCGCGGCATGAGGCGCGGGGCGGCCGCCCCCCAGTGCCGGAAAACCGCGGCACGCGGCTCACGCTTTTTCCTCCCTCGTTCGTGTGAGCCCCGGATCCCGCCGTTTCGGCAGGGTGGGTCGTTCGGCCGCCATACGCGACGGCCACGAGTGAATGAGGAGACCTGCCATGTCGAAGCCGATGCCCGCCTCGCTCGCCGCGCCCCTCCTGCTCGCGTCCCTCGTCGGGTGCGACCGCTCGAACGCGCAGGCGCCCTCCGACGCCGCGTCGACCGCGTACCGGGCCGTCGAGTGGAAGCACGCGCTCGGCGCGTCGCTGCTCGTGCCCGCCGAGTGGGAGCAGCAGACGGGCGGCGGCTCGACCACGTTCGTGCCGCCCGACGCGGCGCGCGCGGACGGCAAGCTGAGCGAGGTCGCCTCCTTCGTCTTCCTGACGGCTGGCGGGATCGACGACGTCCGCTCGCCGCGTCTCGTCGAGCGCGCCGACGCGGAACTCGCAGGGCTCGCCGAGACGATCACGCGCGTCGGGAAGGTCGAGCGCGTCGAGGCCGCCGACCAAGAGGGGATCGCGCTCCACTACGACATGGAGAGCGGCGGTGTGCGCGGCCACGCCGATCTCTACGTCACGCTCCACGACGGGCTCGCCGTCGGACTGCTCGTGATGGGAGAGGCGGAGCGGCTGGCGCGGGACGCCGCGCTCGCGCGCGCCATGTTCGGCTCGTTGCGCTTCGGGGCGCAGCTCCACGAAGGCTGGATCGCGCGCGCCTGGACGCGCGGCGAGGCGTACTCGAGCCAGGGCTTCAGCGCGGCGACGCAGACGACGCTGCGGCTCGGCGCCGACGGCCGCTTCGTCCGCCTCAGCGAGGCGGCGGGCGGCGACGCGAGCAGCTCCTTCGAGTCGGACGGCGGCGGCGAGCCCGGCCGCTGGTGCGGCGGCGCGGGCGCGCTCCTCCTGCGCTACGACGACGGCGCCTTCGCGACCTTCTCCTGCAAGCTCGTCGACGGAACGCTCGTCCTCACCGACGGCGGCGGACGCCGCTCGCTCTGGAACTGACTCACGCTGCCAAACACGGCGTGTCGCTCTCGGAAGCGCTGACCGTCTTCTCCCACTGACGAGGAGCGCTTCGTGACCATCGGTCTCTCGTGCCGCGGTCGACTGTTGGTTGTCGTACATGCGGAACGCGGGCAGAATCTGCGGCTCATCAGCGCCCGTCGGGCCGATCGGGATGAGATCGAGGCCTACGTGCGCACGCGAATCCGACACGGAACGAAGTGACATGCGCAGCCGCTACGATTTCTCGAACGGCGTCCTTGGGAAATACGTCCAGCGGGTCAAGGGCGTCGTACGCGTCGTCACGCTCGAACCCGACGTCGCCGCCGTGTTCCTCGACTCCCGCTCCGTCAATCGCGCGCTGCGGCGACTGATCGCGGACCGGCCCCAGCGTCGCCGGAAGGCGACGCGTGAATCGTCTCGCCGGAAGGCGACGCGTGAATCATCTCGCCGGAAGGCGACGCGCTAGTCGTCCCTACGGTCAGGCCCCCGCCGCGGCCGCGGTCGCTTCGCCGCTCGCCGCCTTCTCCGCCGCGGAGAGCTCGCGGCGGTCCTTCACGATGAGCGTGCCCGAGCCCTCGTTCGTGAAGATCTCGGTCAGGAGGCTGGCGCGCTCGCTGCCGATCACGTGCACGCGCGCGACGCCGTGCTCGAGCGCCATGCGGATCGCGGAGACCTTCGGCAGCATGCCGGACGCGACCGCGCCGCTGTCGACGAGCTCCTCGAGCCCGCGCAGGTCGGTCGACGAGACGAGCGACGTGCGGTCGCTCTTGTCCTCGAGGACGCCCGGCACGTCGGTGACGAAGACGAGCTTCTCCGCGCCGAGCGCGCGCGCGAGCGTCGCGGCCACCGTGTCGGCGTTGATGTTGAGCACGCTGCCCTGGTCGTCGGCACTCAGCGGGCTCACGACCGGCAGGTAGCCCGACGCGAGCAGGCTGCGCAGCAGCGTGACGTCGACCGATTCGACGTCGCCGACGAAGCCGAAGTCGACCATCTGCGGCTCGCCGTCGACCATCACGGTGCGCGGCGCTCGGCGGCGCGCCTTGATCAAGCCGGCGTCGAGCCCCGACACGCCGACCGCCTGCAGCCCGACCGCGCGGCACGCCGAGAGCACGTTCGTGTTGACGGCGCCGTTCATGGTGAGGATCGCCACCTCGAGCGCGGCCGCGTCGGTGACGCGCCGCCCCTCGTAGATGCGCGGCTGCAGGCCGAGCCGCTTGGAGAGCTCGCTCGTCTGCGGACCGCCGCCGTGGACGAGCACGGCATGGATGCCGAGCTCGCGGACGACGGAGAGCTGCTCGGCGAGGTCGCGCAGCAGCGCGGAGTCGCTGCAGGCGGCGCCGCCGATCTTGATGACGAAGGTCTTGTTCTTGAACAGCCGGACGTAGGGGAGCGCGCGCTTGAGCGCCTCCATCGTCGTGCTGCGGTCGTCGGCAAAGGTCATGGTCTTCGGTCTTCCTTGCGAATGCTTCGAATCTGGATGGGTGAATGCGGACGGGACGGCCGTCGTCAGGCCGGGATCGCGCCGAGCGCGGTCGCGAGCTGCTCGACGTGCACCTCTTCGAGGATCAGCGGCGGCATGAGCCGCACGATGTGCGGGTCGTGGCTCGTGCCGGCCAGGATCGCGTGCGCGCGCAGGTCGGCGAGGACCTCCCGCGCCGGCCGCCGCGTCCGCAGCCCGATCAGCAGGCCGAGCCCCTGGATCCCCTCGACCGGCCCCACGCAGCAGCGGTCGAAGATCTTCTTGCTCACGCGCTTCACGCGCTCGAGCAGGTGCTCGTCCTCGATGGCGCGCAGCGTCGCGTCGACGAGCGCGCACGCCATCGGCCCGCCGCCGAAAGTCGTGCCGAGCTGGCCGCGCTTGAGCTGCGCCGCGACGGCCTCGCCCACCAGCAGCGCGCCGCACGGGAAGCCGCCAGCGATCCCCTTCGCCGTCGCGAGCACGTCGGGCGTGATGCCGTAGTGCTGCGCCGCGAACGGGGAGCCCGAGCGGCCGACGCCGATCTGCACCTCGTCGAGGATCAGGAGCGCGCCGTGGCGCTGCGTGACTTCCCGCGCTGCCTGCACGAAGGACTTGGAGAGCGGTCGCGCGCCCGCGACGCCCTGCACCGGCTCGAAGATCACCGCCGCGACGTCGGGCCCGAGCGCCGCCTGCAGCGCCGAGACGTCGTCGAACGGAACCCACGTCACGTCGAAGGGCTTGCGCGGGAAGGCGTACCAGCCGTCGTGGTGGTCGGTGATGGCGGCGGCGCCCGCGGTCCGGCCGTGGAACGCGCCGGCCACCGCGACGACGCGCGGCCGCTTCGTCACCAAGAAGGCCACGCGCAGCGCGTTCTCGATCGCCTCGGCGCCCGAGTTCACGAAGAAGACGCGCGTGAGCCCCAGCGGCGCGAACTTCACCAGCCGCGCCGCGGCGCGCACGCGGATCTCGAGGTCGACTGCGTTGCTTTGGAAAAAGAGGCGGCGCGCCTGGTTCGCGAGCGCCTCGATGAGGTAGGGGTGGCCGTAGCCGAGCGCTGCCACCGCGTGGCCGCCGTAGAAGTCGAGGAACTTGCGGCCGCTCTTGTCCTGCACGGTGACGCCGTCGCCGCTCGGGATCTCGACGCCCATGCGTTCGAAGATCTCGAGGAGAGGCGAGGGTGGCGTGACGGCAGCGGGCGCGGAGGCGGTCGAGGCCGCCGCGCCCGCGCGAGTGGCGCCGGGAGCGGCGCTCGCGGTGGGCGAAGAGGCCGACGTCGGGGGGAGAGGAGAGTTCACGTTCGGCTCCGTTTCAGTACCAGCCCAGGCCGGCGAGCTCGAGGCCCGTACGCTCGTCGAAACCGAAGAGCCGGTTCATCCACTGCACGGCGCCGCCAGCGGCGCCCTTCGTCAGGTTGTCGATCACGCTCAGGACGACCAGCGTGCGGCCGCGCACCGCGATGCCGAGCCGGCAGCGGTTGGTGCCGACCACCTCCGTCAGTTTGGGCGGAGTCGTCGTCGCGCGCACGAAACTACGTTCTCCGTAGAGCGTGTTGATGCGCGCGACCAGCGCGGCGGCGCGGTCGACATCGGAGCCGTCCGGGGCGTCGCGCAAGGTCATGCGGATCGTCGCATGAATCCCGCGTACGAACGGGCCCGAGTGCGGGACGAATTCGACGTCCGGCTCGCAGCCGCGGCAGGCGGCGCCGAGCAGCTGCCGCATCTCCGCTTCGTGCCGGTGCGCAAGCGGGTGGTAGGAATAGAGCGTCGCGTGGCGGTCGGGGTGGTGCGTCGCGGCGCTCGGCGACTTGCCGCTGCCGCTGCTGCCGGTCGTCGCCGCGACGAAGACGTCGCTCTCGACGAGGCCGAGCCGGAAGAAGGGCCACGCCGCGCACACGACCGCGGTCGTGAAGCAGCCCGGCTGCGCCGCATGCTGCGGCATCGTGCCGTGCTTGGTGAGCGCGAAGTGCTCCGGCACGGCGCACGCGAACTCCTTCAAGAGCTCCGGCGCGCCGTGCGGCTGGCCGTAGACCTGCTCCCACTTCGACGCGTCGTCGAAGCGGAAGTCGGCGGAGAGGTCGACTACGTGGAAATGGTCCTCGTCGAGCTCGACGCCGTTCGCGCGCGCGGCGGCGCGCGCCGCGAAGAGCTTCGCGAGCAGCGGCGCGGCCGCGCCGTGCGGCGTCGCGGTGAAGACGGCGAGCGGGCCGGGCCGCGCGAACCACGCGGCACCCTCCTCCTCGCCGATGAACTTCACGCCGTCGAGCTTCGTCCCCGCGAGGTGCGGGAAGGCGCGCGTCACCGGCTCGCCCGCCTGCGTCGTCGAGAAGACGGCGGCCGGCGTGAAGCGCGGGTGCTGCACGAGCAGGCGGAGCAGCTCGCCCGCGACGTAACCCGATCCACCGAACACGACCGCCGGCACCACCTTCGAGATGAGCTGCGGATGACCGTCGATCTGCTCGTCGATGCTTGCCTTCAGCCGGACTCGGTCAGCCGGCAGCTCCATCTCGGCAAGGCGCGATTGCCAGCCGCGAACCGTTTCAGCACGCGGGGCCTTCGAACCCGATTTAGAGATCATCGGAGCCTCCGGCGGCGGCGGCGATCGCGCGCGCCTGGCCTTCGGTGCCGTTGCGGCCGTTCACGACGTGGCCGAGACCCATCCGCTCGAGCACGATGGTGGCGAGCTCCTCCGCCTGCGTGCGTGCGTTGCGGGCGACGCAGCCGGCCTGCTCCTCCACCAGCCGCGCCGCCGCGGCGTTGTCGGTTGCCGGGCCGGTGATCGCGGTCGCGTCGATGGCGTAGCGGTCGCGCAGGAGCTGCACGCCTCCCCACGCCGCGACCGGGTCGGACGCTGCGAGCACGACGGCGGAGAAGCTCGAGCGGATCTCCGGCTGCGAGAGGATCTCGTTCACGCCGTAGAGGCCGAGCAGGCCATCGCCGAGCTCGAGCACGATCGCGTCGGGCTTCTCGCGCGCGAGGTGGGTCAGGATGGTGCGCGCCGCCTGCGGCGCGGTGGCCGGCGTCGTCGTCACGATGCCGAGGTCGGTGAAGACCAGCACCTTGCGGGCTCCGGCGTCCTCCATCGAGAGGATGTCGCGGCGCAGCGAGACGCCGGTCGTCTTGCCGGCGACGACCTTCAGGCCGCGATGGGTGAACGACTGCACCAGGCTGCACGCGGCGGCCGTCTTGCCGGCGTTCATGCAGGAGCCGACGATCGCGACCACCGGGATGCCGCGCACGTCGAGCTGTTCTTCAATGGGCAGCGCGCCCTGCGTGATGTGGGCCGGGACGCCGATGCGCTCGCCCAGGAACGGGAAGTGGAGCACCTGGCCCAGGAGCTCGACGACGAACGGGACGCCGAGGTCGGGCGAGCCGCCGTCGTGCACGCCGATCACGCCGCCGAGGTTCAGGAGGTTCAGCTTGTCGCCGACCTTCGCCTCGCTCGGCACGTGGCCGGAGTAGCCGAAGAGCGCCTTGCGGTGGCCGAGCGCGCCCGCGATCACGTCGCCCGGCTTCACCTGGCTGAAGCGGCCCGACGGCAGCTCGAGCGTGTTGTAGGTGCTCTTGCTGGTCAGCACGCGCGCCGCGACCACGCTGCCTTCGACGGCCGAGATCTCGGCGCCGACGCGGACTTCCCGCGGCAGCCGGCAATTGAGCGTGACCGAACCGATCTTGTCGAGCAGGATCGTCTTCATCATCGAACTTGCGTCCTGAAAGTGTCGTTGCGCGGCGCGCCGCCGCTGCGGCCGGCGCGCGCGTGGAGTTCCGAGGGCAGCGCGAGGATGCGGCTGAAGCCGGCCGCGTCGGCCGGCGTCCACTCCCCCACCGCCTCGCCGTAGACCGCCCTGCTCGCCGTCTTGAGCGAGAAGGGCGAGCTCACGCCCGTCACGAACGGTGCGCCTGGGCGGAGCGTGAGCTTCACCTCGCCCGTGACGCGTTCTTGCGAATGGAGCAGCAGCGCCTCGGCGTCGCGCGCGGCCGGCTCGAGCGACTGGCCCTCGTGGACCCAGTCGCCGTACTGGCTCGCGACCGCCTCCTTCAGGCGCAGCTGCCGCTGCGTCAGCACCAGCTTCTCGAGCTCGCGGTGCGCGGCGATCAGCACGTGCGCCGCCGGCGCCTCGAAGGCGACGCGCCCTTTCATGCCCAGGATCGTGTCGCCGAGGTGGATGCCGCGGCCGATCCCGTACGGCGCGGCGAGCTGGTCGACCTTCTCGATCAGCGCGACCGGGTCGAGCTTCTGGCCGTCGACGGCGACCGGGACGCCGCGCTCGAAGGCGATGGTGTGCGGCTCGGCGGCACGCGGCTTCTCGAAGGCGCCCCGCGTCAGCACCCACGCCGACTCGGGGATCGACTCGAGCGTGTCGGTCGTCTCCTTGCCGCCGATCGTCACGCCCCATAGTCCGCGGTTGACGGAGTAGAGGGCGCGCTCGGCGGAGACCTCGATGCCGAGCTTCCTCAGGTAATCGGCCTCGTGCTGGCGGGAGAAGCCTTCGTCGCGGACCGGCGCCAGGATCGCGAGCTCGGGCGCGAGCGTGCGCAGCGCGATCTCGAACCGGACCTGGTCGTTGCCGGCCGCGGTGCAGCCGTGCGCGATCGCCTTCGCGCCGAGCTGGCGCGCCGTCTCGGCGACCTTGCGCGCCTGCAGGCCGCGCTCGGCGCCGACGCAGAGCGGGTAGACGCCGCCGCGCAGCACGTTCCCGGCGATCAGGTGGCGGATCGTCTCGTCGAAGAACTCGGCGCGCGCGTCGATGCAGTGGTGCGCGACCGCGCCGAGCTGCTTCGACTTGGCGGCAAGGCGCGCGCGCTCGGCGTCGTCGAGCCCGCCCGTGTCGACGATCACGGTGATCACGGCGCGGCCGTGCTTCTCCTTGAGCCACGGCACGCAGAACGACGTGTCGAGGCCGCCGGAGAAGGCGAGCACGATCGGTTCGGCCATCGTCTTCGAGGTCTCCTTCCGCCATCCGGGACGGGTCGCGCCGAGCTGTGCTTCCCCCGGGGAAGCCCGCTGCGGCGCCGAAAAAGAACTCTCCCCGGGGCGGCTGCATCCTGGACGCTGAGCCAGGATCAGCCCCTCGGGGAGTTGCGCAGGAATATGCTTGTATCGGCATTTCCATGCAAGAAGGAATTCCGAAATTCCTCGGCGCCTGGAATTCATCGCCCCCGGATCGGAGGCGCGCGCGGCGCGAAATGCGTCCAGTCGGCGCGATGGAGCGAGAGGGGCGGCATGCGGCCGCCCGTTGCGAGGGAGGAAGCTTGGCTGAGCTGCGCCGGACCGCCGTCGTCCCTGGAATCCCCCGGATCGCCCGCGTCCTGTCGTCGGGTGCCGTCGCGCTCGCCGCGTGCGCCGCCGCCGCCGCGCAGGCCGCCGCCGGCGACGCGCTCGCGAAGCAGCCGGTCGCGTCGATCGAGCTGGTCTGCCTCGAGCACCTCGACCTCGGCTTCACTGCGTCGCCGCAGGAGGTGACGCGCTTCCAGAAGGACCACCTCGACCACGCGATCCGGCTTTGCGAGGAGCGCCCCGACTTCCGCTGGACCGTCGAGTCGCGCTTCCAGGTCGAGGAGTGGCTCGCGCGCACCGAGGAGCGCGACCACGGCCGCCTCGTCGCGCTGGTGAAGGCGGGCCGCATCGAGATCGGCGGCGCGCTCGCGAACTTCCACACCGGCGTCATGGACGAGACGCTGCTGATGTGCGCCTTCGACGGCGCCGCGGCGTTGCGCGCTCGGCTCGGCATCGAGATCGAGTGCGCCGTGCAGGACGACGTGCCCGGGTTCGCGGCGCTGCTGCCCGCGGCGCTCAAGCGCGGCGGCATCTCCTACTTCCTCGCCGGCGTGAACACCTCCTTCGGCGGCGGGACGTCGCTCGCGCCCGGCAAGGTGCCGTTCTGGTGGCAGGCGCGCGACGGCGAGCGCGTCCTCACCTGGGTCGCGCCGGGCAGCTACGTCGAGGCCGAGAACTGGGGGCTCGGCGTCTGGTCGCCCGACGGCGACGCCGAGACGAAGGTCCCGCTGCGCCTCGCCGAGTGGGTGGCCGCCGGCTACGCGCGCCCGCGCCTGCTCGTGATGGCGTCGACCGGCGACAACGGCGATCCCGAGGCGGCGCTCTCGATCGTGCGCAAGGTCGACGCCTGGAACAAGCGCCACGCGCGCCCGAAGGTCCGCTTCACGACGCCGGGCGCGTTCCTCGCCTCGCTCGTGAACGAGGCGGGCGCCGACGCCTTCCCGATCTACCGCGGTGACTGGTCGGGCCACTGGGAGTCGGTCAAGGCGACCGGGCCGGCGGCGACGGCGCTGTTCCGCGCGGCGCAGGCGCTGCTGCCGGCCGCCGAGTCGCTCGCGGCGCGCGCGCAGCGCGAGCTGCAGATGCCGGCGCGCCGCCACGACCTCGACGACGCGCTGCGCAAGCTGCTCCTCTTCGCCGAGCACTCGCAGCCGGGCGGCGTCGGCTGGCCCAAGCTCACCACCAAGGCGCAGGTCGAGGCCGCAAACCACTTCAGCTACGCACTCGCCTTCGACGCGCACGCGACCGTGCGCGGCGTGCTGCAGCAGACGCTCGCGCGCTATGCCGACGTCGAGCGGGGGCGCGGCGCGGGCGTCGTCGTGTTCAATCCGCTGCCGTTCGCGCGTGGCGGCCTCGTCGAGGTGACCTTCGCCGAGGAGACGCTGAAGCACCCCTTCCAGCTCCTCGCGCCCGACGGCCGCGTCGTCGACTTCGAGATCGACGCCGAGCCGCGGCGCGTGCGCTTCCTCGCCAGCGAGGTCGCGCCGTTCGGGATCGCGAAGTATTCGCTGCAGCCGTGCGCCGCCGTCACCGCGCCGCCCGAGTCGGGCGACGGCACGAAGGCGACGCGCGACCCGCCGCGGCTGCTCGTCGCGCGCACCGGCCGCGTGACGTCGATCACCGAGACGCGCGATCCGGTGCGGCCGCTCGACTGGATCGACCACCGCGGCCCGTGGTCGCTCGGCGACCTGGCGTGGATGCGCTCGTTCGCCGCGGGCGGCGACCTGCGCCGCGTCGACGCGCAGTCGCTCGCCCTGCCCGGCGCCCCCATCGACGTCGAAGACCTCGCCGCCGCCCTCCCCGTCGAGCGCGCCGGCGACGTGACCGACGAATGGCGCGTCGACTGGCCCGGCGCGCCGCGCCGCGAGGTCCGCTACCGCCGCCTCTGCGGCGAGCGCGCGCTCGAGATGCGCGTGCGCGTCGACGTCGCCGCGCTCGAGCGGCTGCACGCAGTCGAAGAGGGCGGCGATCCGGCGCGCCTCTTCCTGCCGCTGCCGCTCTTCGAGCCCGCCTCGCTCCCCGGCAAGCCGAGCGCGATGCAGCTCTCCTGGACCACCTCGGCCGGCGTTCAGAGCGACGCCGACTTCCTGCCGGGCGGCCGCTCGCGCCGCCGCGTGACGAGCGGCGGCCTGCGCATCGTGCTCACCGTCCCGCAGGAGGAGGGGTCGCGCGACCCCGCCGCGCCCGCCTCGACATACGAGGCGACGGTGCTCCTGCGCGAGCCGTTCGAGTTCGAGCTCGATCCGCCGGCGTGGCTCGGCGCGCCGCTCGACCCGGTGCGGCCGCTCCTCTGGATCCACCTCTTCGACCGCGCCCGCGTCGGCGAGACGCGCGACCTCGGCCGCGTCGAGTTCGAGCGGCTCGAGCCGGCGTCCGACGACCTGCGCGAGTTCTCGCTCGAGCTCACGATCCGTCCGCTCGGCGGCACCGCCGACGCCACCAGCGACGAGGAACTCCTGCGGCGGGCGGCGGCCTTCCGGACGCCGCTGCTCGGCGTCGAGTGCGCGCGCTAGGTCAACGCGACCCCGGCGCGAGCTCGCACTCGACCACCTGGTCGGCGACGGCGTCGACCGTGGCGCTCGCGCCCTCTCTCGGGTCGCCGTCGGCCACGACGAGGTAGCGGCCGGCGAGGAGACCGTCGAAGCGACAGCGGCCCGACGCGTCGGTCGCGGCGCGGCGGTGCGCGGCGGCGCGATCGGGCAGCGGGCCGATGCAGGTGACGCGGTGGCGCGCCCTCGGGCCGGCGTCCGCCATCGGCACGCTCGCCTCGATCACCGCGAGATGGTCGAGGTGCAGCTCGAGCGTCGCGTTCTCGCCGGCGCCGAGCCGCAACGCGCGCTCGCCCGGGGGCTGGCGAGGGTCGCCGACGACGACGCGCAGCTCGTCGGAGGGGAGGCGCAGGAATTCGGCGGCGCCGGCGCCATCGCTGCGCGCGCGGAATTCGAGGCGGCCAGCCGGTGCACGCTCGCCGTCGCCGACGCCGTCGCCGTCGTCGCCAGGGCCGAAGACGCGGACGTCGAGGTCGGCGAGCGGCCGGCCGCCGTCGCCCGGCCCGCGCAGGAGCACCATCAGGCGCGCGGCGCGCTCGAGGCGCAGCTCGAGCGGCGGCGCCGCCACCGACGCAACGTGGACCACGGCGCGCCGGTCGGCGCAGCCGGGTGAAGAGGAGTGCACGACCCAGTCGCCGACCGGCACGCCATGGAACGTGAAGCCGCCGTCGTCGCGCGCGCGCACTTGCGCGAGCGCGTGCCCGTCGGCCGACGCGAGCGCGACCGCGGCGGCGAGCGGCGCGCCGTCGGGGCCGACGACCCGGCCCTCGAGCGTCCCCCCTTCGACCGCGAGCGCGACCTCCGCCTCGCAGGCGGGCAGGACGAGCTCGGCAGAAGCAGCCGCAATGATCGCGACGCCGCGCAGGTTGGCCGCGAGCTCCACGCGGTAGCCCCCCGGCGCGAGCGCCCCGAGCGCGAAGGCGCCGCTCGGCTCGACCGCCGCGCGCGCGTGGAACGGCGCCGGCGCCTCCTCGTCCGAGGTGACGTAGACGTTCAATGCATCGAGCGGAATCGTGAGGCCGCGCGCGTCGACCCGACCGCGCAGCACGCCGCGTCCCGCCGACGAGAGTTCGACGAGCGACGTCTCACCCGCATGCACAGTGACGCGACGCCCGAGGTATCCGTCGCTCTGGTGCGTCTCGAAGAGGGTCGCGCCGTCGAAGAGCTCGACGATCCAGTCCCCAGGGTCGAGACCGCCGAAGCGGAAGCGGCCGCCCCGGTCGGGCGCGAGCCCCCACCCGATCTCAGTGCCGGGACGTCGGATCCAGAGGAAGCAGGTCGAGTCGGCGAAGCGCCACGGCACGCGCACGACGCCCTCGATCGCACCGCCCTCGGCAAGCACGAGGTCGCGCGGAAAGTCGGAGGGCGAGAGTTCGAGGAACGGGTGGCGCGCTCCGTCCGCCGTCGTGACGACGAGCGCGAAGCCGCGCGGCGGCGCCGCCAGCGTGAAGGCCCCGGTCGCGTCGCAGGCGGCCTTCGCCGTGCCCTCGTTGATGCGCCAGTCGCCGTCGCTCGCCGCGAGCGCGAGCTCGACCGTCGCGCCGGCGCACGCGGCCCCGTTCTCGGCGCGAACGCGTCCGGTGATCGCCGCCGCCGGCTCGAGGAGGATCGGCTCGCACGCAAGCGTGGCGCCGGCGACGACGGTGACCGCGCGGCGCGCCGGCGCGAAGCCGTTCGCTTCGACGAGCAGCTCCGCCGGTCCGGGCCAGAGGTCGGTCAGCTCGAAGCGCCCGCCCGCGTCGGCGACGACCCGCGGCTCCGCTTCGAGATGCCGCTGTTCGACGCGCGACGCCGCGACCGGGAGGCAGCGCAGCCGGAACTTCTCGACCGGTGCGCGCGCCGCCGCGTCGGTCTCCACTGCTCGCGCGAGCACGACGCCGGTCAGCGTGCCGTTGCGCGGAAGCACGATGCGCACGTCGTCGAGCGGCGCGCGCAGCGCATCCCGCCGCCACCGCCGGTGGCCGGCGAGCGTCGCCGTCACCGTGAGCGGCACGTCGGCCGCGACCCAGTACATCCACCAGCGGCCGCCGTCCTGCGCGCGCATCGCCCCGACCTCGATGCGGTCGCGGTCGTCGAAGACGTCGACGAGCGCGCCGTCGAGCGGCGTCCCGAGATCGTCGACCACCGACCCGGCGAGCTTCGCCTCCTCGTCCAACACGACGTCGAAGCGCGGCGAATGGAACGGTTCGAGGTCGAGGCGCAGCCGGCGCCGTCCGAAGCCCTTGCGCGTCGCGATCAACTCGATCGGCCCGGCGGGACAGACCGCGAGCTCGAAGGCGCCGTCCGCGCCGCTCGTCGTGCGCGCCGTCTCGCTGAAGGGGAACCAGCCGCGCACTTGCACTGAGACGAGCGCGCCTTCGATGCCGCGGCCGTCGCGCTGCCGCACGCGCCCGCTCCCCTTCCTGCCGTCGAAGAGGCGGACGGTGCGCGGCCCCGCCTGGGGCACGAGGTCGCCGCAATGGTGCAGCGCGAAGCCGTCGGCGACGGCGGTCAGCTCCGTGACCTCCTGGAAGTCGAGCGCCTCGCTCACGAAGCGCCCGCCCGGACCGGTGCGCAGGACGACGCCGCGCAGGAGCTGGCGCATGCGCTCCCACGCGTTCGAGGTCTCGCGCTCGGCGCTGAGGAAGGGGCGGACGCAGAGGCGTGCATTCGCGACCGGTTCCTCCGACCAGCCGCGCACGACGAAACCTTCGAGCCGCTGCGCCGGATGGAGCGTCAGTGTGAGGGGGCGGCCGCGCTGCGCCTCGAGATCGAAGAACGCGACTGCCACGCCGAAGCCGCCCGCCTTCGCGACGAGCAGCCCGCTCTCCTCGAGGCCGTGCGGCAGCACGGCGTCGCCGTGCTCATCGGTCTTGGTGCGCTCGAAGTCGTGGTCGTCGAGGAACTGGTCGGGGTCGAAGTCCGATTCGTCGGCGAGCAGGAGCTCCGATTCGGGGACGATCCAGAGCGAGGCGTCGGCGATCCCGCCGGAGTCGGCGACACCCTGTTCCGCGCGCCGCACGCGGACGGCGAGCGCGACGTCGCGCTTCATGCGCGTGCGCGTGGGCGCGACCAACTCCGTACCCGTCGACGCCGCCGACCCCGACTCGCCCTCCCGCTTCGGTGCGGCGCGCCCGTCACCGCCTTCGATCGGGAGAGTCGCGTCCTCCGGCGTCGGCGCCGCCGCCTCGGACGGCGGCGCGCCTACGGTCGCCACGGTCGCGGCGGGCGTGGACCCGGCGGAGGGGGATCGCTCATGCCGAGATCCTGACCCGGCGAACCAGATCGTTGCGCCGAGCAGAGCCACACCCGCCGCGACCGCGGCTCCCGTACGTCTCTGCATGCACTCCTCCCGAGCAGCCTCGCTCGAACGGCGGCGATCGAGCCGCGATCACGCCCGTTCGATCGGAAGCGCTGTGGGGAGGAAATGCCGCCCGTTCGGCGACATCACGCACGCTTCGGGAATCGCGCGAAACGTCCGCGGCTACGCGAGCCAGCGGCGCACGGTGCGCAGCATCTCTTCCGACAGGCGTGCCGCGCGATGGCTGTCGCGCGAGAGCTCGAGCGCGAGCGGCCCGCGATATCCGATCCTCTTCAGCTCGGCGATCACTGGCGGAAAGTCGATCTCGCCGTCGCCGAGCGGCAGGTGCTCGTGCACGCCGCGCCGCGCGTCGTCGAGCTGGACGTTCTTCAGTGAGTCGGCGAACTCGGCGACGTTCTGATGCGGGGCGCCCGATTCCGTGACGAGGAGGTGGCCGATGTCGAGCGTGGTCCCGAGGTCGTTGCGCGCGAGGCGGCGGCGCAGCTCCCGATAGCGGGCGAGCGAATCGATCCACATGCCCGGTTCGGGCTCGAAGCAGAGCGCGACGCCCGCGGCCGCGGCGAGATCGAGCAATCGGTGCAGCCGCGCGACGAGGCGCGACCACGCCGCTTCGTCCTGCGGAGGCGAATCGGCGGCGGCACCGCTCCAGATCGACACGCACCCTGCTTTCAGCACCTGCGCCAACCGCAGTGCCTTCTGGTAGTAGGCGATGCGCCGCTCCGCCGCCGTCTCGTCCTTCGTCATCAGGTTCGGCCAGTGCTTGCGCCGCGGATCGAGCACATAACGCGCTCCCGTCTCGATCGCGACGCGCAACTTCAGTGACTCGCACAGCCGGGCGGCGTTCTCCCAATCCCGCTCGCCCGTCGTCTCGAGGTCGAGGTGCGCCACGTCGGGCGTGAGCGCGACGCCGTCGTAGCCGACGTCGGCGAGGAGGCGCAGCGCATCGTCGAGGCGATGGTGCGCGAGACCGTTCGTGTTGTAGGCGACCCACATCGTGCGTGATCCAAGGAACGACCGCCGCCGCGAGCCGAGCGCGGGAGGTTATCTCGGACCTCGTGCGGTGGACGGCGACCTCGGGCGAGTCCTCCAGGGACCCGGGCTCCTCCACACTCGCGCGAACTCGCTTCCATTCACCAGGGCCCTCCAAGGAGGAGCGAGGAAATCTCGAAGTCGCTTGCCGATGCCGACGAAGTCACTGGGAGCGCGCTCGAGGGAGTCTCGTGTCAGGTAGCGCCTCCACGCCGACGCACGTTGCGCGTCCGCGTAGAAGTCGGAACCCAATGCCTCGGGCCGTGGCTCCTGAATCGGAGTTTTCCGCCGTTCGAAGGTCGCCGTGATCGCTCGGGACAACGATCGCCCGTCGAATGAGAACCGACTGGCGAGCATGTACACGTCGTGGAAGTCCTTGAAGCGGCTGTTCACTACTCCGAGGACGACCATGGCGTGCGTCTTTTCTGCGATCACTGCTTCACGCGAGTAGACGCGAATGTGGGGCGGCGGCCCGTCCAGCAGGACTGGGAAGTCGACGTCGTGGGGAGGGGGCTCGATCGCGTCACCCAAGCCGATGTCGAGTTGAAGGTCGATCTTCGCCGTCCCGAGCGCCGCTTGGAGCTTCACGCGAAAGCCGCGGTAGACGCTCCTTGGACGGATGCGCTCGGTCCGGACCGTGCTCTCCCGGAACAAGAGCGCGTCCTCGTCGCATCGGACGGCAACGATCTCTCGCACGATCTCGACGATCGTCTTCGTGTCGTCTTCCGCGAAGCCGGCGAGATCCAGGTCCCGCGTGGCGCGATAGGGCGCCCCACCCCAAAGCGCGAAAAGCGTCGCTCCCTTGAGGACGAACCGCTTCCGGTGTCGCGAGGCTCCGAGCCGATAGAGAAAACGCTCCGCTGCATACCGCTGGAGCGTGAGGTTGAAGTCCTCGTTGCGCGATTGCGCGCCCGCGAGGAGTCGCGCGTGGATCGACCCGGCGACATTCCTTCGGCGCTCGGTCACGTCGCGATCGCCTCCAGATAAGGAGCTAGGACGGTCCAAATCCGACAGGTCTTGGCCACTCGCGCGATCTCGGCCGGGGTCGCCTTCCGGGAATGGACCGCGTCGCGGAGCGCCTCGAGCGCGACGTCCATCCCGACCTTGTTCCGGTACCGGAAACAGTCGACCACCGTCCGTGCCGGTGACGTGATCCGAAGGGTGACACCGAGCACTTCGCGAGTCTCGATCGCCGTGCGGAGCGTCGGACCGGAGAAACGCACGACGCGCACGGGGAGCCCCGATGCCGTCGGCTTGCGCGCCTTGCGATCGATCGCGATCCAGACGAACCGGGGAGCCTGAGTCCCGATGCCATGGACGTTCAGCGCGGTGAGGAGACAGACGATCGCCTCGGGGATCCGCTTGCAGACGGAGGCGACGGTCTCGAGACCTGTGAGCGGCGCGCTCTTCAGGCGAAAGACGCCCCTGCCGACGCGCTCCACCTCGCCGCGTCGGAGCATCCCGACGAGGCGCCCACGGGGAATGCCGCGCGACTCGAGGTCGTGCGCCCGGATGAGCCCGGGTAGCGCCCGCGACACTTTCGCCGATTTGCCGCGCTTCGACCTCGCCATCGCACCATCGTACAAAACGTCGGCACTTACGCGCATATGCCGACGGTTCGATTCGACCCGCCCCACTTCACTTCAAGCGCGGATCACTCCCCGGTCTTCGCCGCCTTCCGCTTCAGGATCGCGAAGTATCCCCCGTCGCCCGCGCCCTGCGCCGGAAGGGTGAGCTTCTCCTCGACCAGCTCGAGGTCGGCGTGGGCGGCGAGGAGCGCGCGCACCTGCTCCTCGTTCTCCTCGGGCTCGAGGCTGCAGGTCGAGTAGGCGAGGAGGCCGCCTGGGAAGACGCGATCGTACGCCTGCGCGAGGATCTTCTTCTGGAGCGCGGCCAGCTCGGTCAGGTGGGCGACGTCGAAGCGGAACTTGGCCTCGGGCCGGCGCGCGAGGACGCCGCTGTTGCTGCAGGGCGCGTCGACCAGGACGCGGTCGTACGGCGCCGGCGTCACCGCCTTCACGGCGTCGGCGGCGGTCGCGTCGGCGACCATGCAGGCGATCGACTTGAGACCGAGGCGGGCGATCGATTCGCGCAGCTTGTCGAGCCGCTCGTCTTCACGGTCGACGGCGAGGATCGTCGCGTTGTCCTTGGTGAGCTCGGCCAAGTGGGTCGTCTTGCCGCCGGGCGCCGCGCAGAGGTCGAGAATCAGCTGGCCGGCGCTCACCTGCAGGCGCGGCGCGACCTGCATCGCCGTCTCGTCCTGCACGGTGCAGAGCCCGTCCCGGAACGCCATCGACCCGACGAGATCCGTCGGCGGCGCCTCGACGCGGACGCTCTCGGGGAGGTTGCCCTCGCCGCACGCGATCCCCTCGGCACGCAGCGCTTCGAGCAGCTGCTCGCGCGTCGTCTTCAGCCGGTTCACGCGCACGAAGAGCTGCGGAGGCTCGTGGTTCTTCGCGAGGATCTCGCGCGTCGCCGCCTCGCCGTGGCGCGCGACCCACCGCGCGACGAGCGCCGGCGGGTGCGAGTAGACCTGCGCCAGATGGAGCGCGAGGTCGGTCTCCGGGTCGGCGAAGACCGGCTCGGGGAAGAAGCAGACCTTCTTGTCGCCGATCTGCAGCCGCTTGCGCGGCGAGGCGCCGCCGCGGTCCTGGTCGATCGGGACGCGGTTCACCTGGCGGTCGACGGCGCGCAGCACGCCGTTCACGAACGGCCGCGCCCGCGCGTCACGCACCACCTGCACCGTCTCGTGGATCGCCGCGTAGGGCGGCACGCCGTCGAGATACAGGAGTTGGTAGGCGCCGAGCCGCAGCGCCTCCTTGTTGCGTGGTCCGACGTCGTCCCATTTCGTGTCGCTGTGTGCGGCAAGAATGCAGTCGAGCGTGAGCTCGTGGCGCAGCACGCCGAAGACGAGCTCGGTGAGGAAGCGGCGGTCGCGCTTGTTCAGCTTCTCCGCGACGGAGGCGGCGTGGACGCGGTCGTGGGCGAAGACGCCGACGCGGCGGTGCACGTCGAAGAGGATCTCGGCCGCGAGCGCGCGCACGCTCGGCTTCGCCGGCTTCTGCGACCCGGTCACGGCGACCTCAGTTGAGCCGGGTGCCGACCGGCAGGGGGAAGCCGCGCAGGAACTCGACGGCGTGCAGCGCGCGCTTGCCCGACCGCTTCACTTCCTGGATCAGGTAGACGCCGACGCGCGTCGCGACCTCGATGCCGCTGGTGAACGCCACGACGGTGCCGGGCATCGCCGGCGAGGGGTGGTCGAGCACCTCGCCCTTGCAGACGATGAGGCGCGTCGTGCTGCGGTCGGTCGGGCAGAAGGTGAAGGCGCCCGGCCACGGCGTCATGCCGCGCACGTGACGGTCGATCTCGGCGGCCGTCCGGTCCCAGCGCACGCGGCCGTGGTCCTTGTCGAGCAGCGTGGCGCGCGTCGCCTTGGTCTCGTCCTGGGGCGTCCCCTTCGCCTTGCCGGAAAAGAGCGCGTCGGCCTGCTCCATCAGGAGCTCCTTCGCGACCTGCGCGAGGCGCTCGTGCAGCTCGCCCGCCGTCTCCGTCTTGCCGATCAGCGACGCCTTCTGGGCGTAGATCGGGCCGGCGTCCATCTTCGACGTCATTCCCATGAGGGTGACGCCGCTCTCCTTGTCGCCCGAGAGGATCGAGGCCTGGATCGGCGAGGCGCCGCGGTGGCGCGGCAGCAGCGAGGCGTGCAGGTTCAAGGCGTACTTCTTGGCCAGCCCGAGCAGCTCGTCCGACATCTTCTGGCCGTAGCTCGCCGTCAGCAGCACGTCGGGCGCGAGCTTCTTGATCTGCGCGATCACTTCGGGGGCGTTGATATCGGCCGGCTGGAAGATCGGGAGCCCGAGCAGGTCCGCGACGGCGCGCACCGCCGAGGGCAGCATCTCGAGCCCGCGCCCCGCCCGCGAGTCGGGCTGCGTGAAGATCGCCGCGATCTCGAACCGCTTGTCCTGCGCGAGGGCTTCGAGCGCCGGCACCGCGAAACGCGACGTCCCGAAGAAAACGACCTTCATCCGCCGCCGCTCCGACTCTTTCATCGACCCCCGCTTTCAGGCACCGCGAAGCCCGGCGACGTTAGGAGGTGGCGCGGGGCAGTCAAGGAGCGCGGGGGCGCGCCGAGGCGGGAAGGTCGCGCGACGCCGCGCTGGTCTTGCTCGAAACCTTCCGCGAGCATGACCGCGCGAGTCGACCTGGCTTCAGGATCAAGAGCTCTTGCGAAAGATCGTCTTCCGTGTCGCCGTCAGCATCGCCGCGCTGATCGCCGCGATCGCGGCGTGGCTCGCCTGGCAGTGGCTCCCCCCGCCGCCGAAGCTCGTCGTGAGCCGCGAGACGACGTGGATCGTCGAGCCGCTGCTGCCGGATGGCACGGTCGACTACGAAGCGGCGTGGAAGAACGAACGGTCGGTGGGCGTCACGCCGGAGAACAACGCGGCGCCGTTCCTGTTCGCCACGCTCGGCGTCGATTCCTCAAAGTTCACGGAGGCGGAGCGCGCGGCACTGCCGAAAGACGCCGTTCTCTACGAGGATTTCGACACCTGGTACTACCACCACGAGAAGTCCTTGCCGGAGTCCCTTCGCAAGGGGGTCACTCGACCCGGGAAAGTGGTCGAGGCGTGCGAACTCGGCGACTGGGAGTCTCCTGCCGCGCAACTGGCATCACTCTGGCTCGACGCGAACTCGGCGTGCCTCGCGGAGCTCGAGCGCGTCGTGAAGCGCGACCACATGGTCGCCTCCGGAGTGTTCCGCGACGCGGGTCCTGCCTGGATGCTGTTCGAGGTCTATCCGGCGTTCCGTGGACTTGCCGCTCGCGCGGCCGCAGGTCAGGACGTGAACACCGTCTTCGCACATCACTCATCGGGGTTGCGCCTGGCGAAACTCCAGCGCTCGCTCGGGATGTTGGCGCACTTCGTGGCCGCCGAACTCGGCGAAGCCTCAACTTGGGAGAGCGCGCTGCGACTCGCTCGTCGCACCGGCCGCGTCTCGCCGTCGGTGGTTCGAGACCTGCTCGTCGCCGCCGATCCGTCAAACGCGGATGCGCGTATCCGGGCATTCGTCGCTTCGGAGCGGATGTACGGTCTCGCCTTCCTGGCCCATCCCTTCCCGATCTCGAGCCCGTCGCCGGACGCGAAGCCGAACTTCCTGGATTGGCTCATTTCGCGCGTCGATCCGAACCGCGCCTGCCGACGTTTCAACGAATCGATCGACCAGCTCGAGGCGGCGTATCGCATGGGAAGCTGGAGCGAGCGTCTCGATCGCGTCGCGATGCTCAACAAGGGGTTCATCGCGGCCAAGGCAAGGTCGAGAGATGGTTTTTCCATGCTGTGGGCGTATCGCAGCCGCGGTGCATTCAGCGACGTCATCGTGGACCATCTCGTGACGAAGAGCCCCTACTACGTCCTCGACATGTTGATTCCGAGCATCATCAACTCGGAACGGGACCTCATCGAACTCGCCGCCCTCGCCTTCGCGACCGAGACTGGACGCGATCCAAAAAGCAGCGACGACCTGACGCCGCTCCTTTTCCCTTCGCCATGGCGTGATCGAGTGACCGGCGCCGCCGTCGACTTCGAACGGCATGCCGACGGGACGCTCGCCGCGCGCGGCCCCTTGATCGAACTGCAGCACCGATTCGAGGAGCGGATGAAGGAGACTGCGCCCGCGCCGCCTCATTGATCGACGCGGGACGGTACTCCGTCGCGATCGAGCACCAGAGTCCGCCAAGGCGTCGTGCCCGGCTCGCCCGACCGGGTCCGGCGGAACTCGTAGCGCGTCGCGTCCGCCGTCGCGCGCACCTCGACCAGCGCGTCGTGCTCCCCGTGCAGGAACCACCTCACGTCCTCGACCCCGCGCAGGCGCAGCTTCACTTGCCGTGCGAGCTCGACCATCGCCTCGACGTCGTATTCGGCGTACGGCTTCGGATCGAAGGCGCGCGCGAGGAACGGCTCGTCGACCTGCAGCGCGCCGGCGGCCTTCGGATGCTCGCGACGGAACACGCCGTGGAAGACGAGCACGCGCAGTTCAGTCGGCGCGGCCGCGCGCTCGCGCCAGCCGCGGACGTAGGCCGAGTCGCGCTCGTCGACGGTGAAGTTCGCGTACTCCGCTCCGGCGCCACGCGCGGCGAGCGTGCGGTGAACGGCGGCGAAGGGCGCCTCGGCGGGCGCAGGCGGCGGGGACGACGGAGTCCGCGGGGACGTCGAGCAGGCGAAGCTCGACGCGACGAGAAGCAAGCACAGCCACGCTCGAATTCGGCGGCGGGAACGCATCGACGGCTCCGGAGGTGCGAGGCGGCGCGACGCTCCGATTCTGCCGGCGGCGTGCCGCTGGCCGGTATCGACGGCGTCACGAGCCGCGCGCGGATTTCCTCGTGCGGATTGCTGGCTCGATCCCGCTCTGGGTTCGGGGGGGTCCATGGGAGGTGTCCGCGATGTACATCCACTCGCTCGCACGCGTCGTCTGCCTCGCGATGTTTGGCTTCCTCGCCTCCGCTTGCGAAACCCATGAGTCGAGCCCTCCGCCGGTCACCGGCGGCGGAGGGACCGAGGGAGGAAGCGGCGGGTCGGGCCCGAAATGCGAGGCGCTCGCGATCGGCCTGAACAGCGTCGACCCCAACCACTACAACGGGTGGTCGGGAGCGCTCGGCGGCTGCGAACCCGACGCGAAGGACATGAACGAGATCGCGAAGGCGGCCAACCTCGATTCGACGATGCTCCTGACGAAGGCCGCGACGCAGAAGGCGGTGCTCGACGCGATCGCGGCGGCGGCGGGTCGGATCCCGGCGCAGGGCCTGTTCGTGTTGAGCTACTCCGGCCACGGCGGGCAGGTTCCCGACGAGAACGGCGACGAACCGGACGGTGTCGACGAGACCTGGTGCCTCTACGACGGGCAGCTCATCGACGACGAGCTCTACGCCGCGCTGGGACAGTTCAAGCCGGACGTGCGCGTGCTCGTCTTCTCGGACAGCTGCCACAGCGGGACCGTCCTCAAGATGGTGCCGAAGGACTTCACGGAGGACTCCGAGCCGCGCAAGAAGGAGCTCGAAGACGGGTGGAAGTCGAAGGTCATGTCGCTGAAGAACATGCCTCGCGAGCGCGGCGTCGCCGCTGCCGCCTCCGAAGCGATCGTGCGGTCCGCTCCTCCCGACGTCCTGGTGAAGACCTTCCGGAAGAACCGGGCGGGGTACGAGGCGCGCGGCAAGGCGGTGCGGAAGGACGCGAAGTCGGCGATCCAGTGCCGGGCGATCCTGATCTCCGGCTGCGGCGATCCGCAGACGTCCGCCGATCTCGGCACGAACGGGCTCTTCACGGTGGTGCTGAAGCAGGTCTGGAACCACGGCGCGTTCGCCGGCGACCACACGAAGTTCCACCAGCAGATCCGAGACGGCGTGGTCGCACAAAACCCGTCGCAGGCGCCGGAGCTCTTCACGCTGGGTCCCAATCTGACCACGTTCGTGGCGCAGAAGCCCTACACGCGGTCGTCGCCCTGAATCGCGCCGATCTCGGGACGGATCGGCTGCAGTCGGGAAGCTTGGTCGCGCTGCTACGAGGAACGAGGGTGAGCCGTCGCGCGTGCGACGGCTCACTTCATTGCCACGTCGACCGCATCCTTCGTGTCGACCAGGTCCTCCACGTCGAACGTCGCCTCCCCCTTTGCGCCGTCCGCGGCCGTGAACGAGATCGTGAAGCGGCCGCGCGCGAAGCGCTGGCTCACGACGTAGGGGCCCTTGGAGTATCGCGGCCAAGTGTGGGTCCAGAGGACGTGGCCGGTCGCGTCGGAGAGCGCGACCTCGACGGGCTGCAGAGGCGGCGCGCCGGTCGCGGTGAGCAGTCGGAACGAACGGATCGCTCCCGGTGCGACGGTGAGCGTGAGCTGCGTCGTCTGGCCGCTGACGATCTCGAACGGGATCCAGGTCGACGCCATCGTCGTCCCGCCGCAGAGCTGGTAGCGGCCGGGCGCGAGCGGTTCGGAGCGGAAGAGGTCGCCGACGAGGCCGATGCGCTCGGAGTTCTCGCGGGCCTCGTTCCAGATCGACAGATCGCCGTCTTCGGGCGGCGAGCCGTCGGCGCGCGTCGCGCGGACCTCCACGAATCCCGGACGCGCCATCGTGAGCGTGCCGAGGTCGAGGGTCTGTCCCGCGGTCAGCGTGCGCATGCCGAGTTCGAGTTCCGGGAGCCCCTCCAGCCAGAGTCGCATGGAGTAGGCGCCGGGGGGGAACGGTCCGAGGTGGAAGCCCGCTTCGCCGCCGGCGTTGAAGCTGATGTTGTTGCTGCCTCCCTCATAGAGGGAGAGGGAGACCCGCGGCAGCGGGCGACCGTCGGCGTTGACAACGCGGCCCGCCACGAATGCGCTCGCGCGCCGGTTCGCCGGCACTCGGATCTCGATCTCCTCGCCGCCGGCCTTCACGCCGTGCAGCACGATCGAGCTGAATGTGATGTCCTGCAGGTCTTCTGAGGGTTCGAAGACGCGGACCTCGTAGGGTCGGTCGACGCAGCGCGGGATCGTGAAACGACCGTCCGACGCCGTCGCGACCGCGGCCGGCGGTTCGACTCCGCTCTCCCACTTCTCGAGGCGCGCCTCCACCTTCCAGCGCGGGAACGCCGCGCCGTCCTCGTCGACGACGCGGCCGCGGATCTCGAGGCCGCGCGAGAGTTCGGGAGACCATTCGCGCGACTCGCCGTCGGCCAGCGTGAACGGGAGCTTCGCCGTCCCGAACTCCCCGGCGTCGACCGTCGCTTCGAGCGGCACCGCCATCAGGTGCTCGACGATGAAATGGCCGTCTTCGTCGGTGCGCGCGAACGCGGCGAGCACTTCGGTGCGCGGCTCGGAAAGCAGCTGCACCGGCGCGACGCGCACCTCGACCCCCGGGAGCGGCTCGCCGTCCCCTGTTTCGAGCGTCCCTTCGAGCGTGCCGCCCTTACGCAGGGTGAGGTCGAACTCCTTCAGGGTCCGGGCCGTCGACGTGAAGCGCTCCCACGCGGGAGCGTGGTCGCGCGCGCGCACGACCAGATGCACGTCGCCGACCGGCGCGCCCTCGATCTCGAACGTTCCATCGGCGTGCGTTCGCGTCGTCCGCGCCGGTGGGTTCGCTCCTGTCGTTCCATCCCGCAGCACGCGCCCATTGCGCCAAGGTCCGCTCGCGTAGACGAAGGCGTGGCCGACGGGCCGCGCGGACGAATCGACGACGCGACCTCGGATGCAGCCGCCCTCGTCGAGGAGCTGCAGCTCGATCGCGAGACGGCCGTTGGTCGCCTCCCGTCCGCTGAGCGAGATCGCCGGCGAGGGCGCGAACGAGGGCGCATATGCCGAGATCCAGTGGATCCGCTCCACGACCGGCAGGTGGAAGCGCCCGGACGCGTCGGACTTGCCGAAATCCCCGCCGAGCGAAGGCCAACCGAGATCGCTCGAGATCCAGATCGTTGCGCCCGCGACCGGCGCGCCCTTCGGATCGAGCACCACGCCATCGACCTCGGTGTCCTTGAAGACCGACAGCGCGACGTCCGTCGTCTCGTTCGCAAGCACGGCGATCCGCCGCGCGCACTCGCGCTCGGAGAAGCGCGGGTGGTCGGAACTCCCGGTGTACGCGGTGAAGCCCGCGGCCGTGGCGATCACCGATCCGCTCGGCACGCGGTCGGCGAAGAAGTCGCCGTTGCCGTCAGTCATCCCGTCGACCTGGTCGACGAACGTCGGCGGTCGCTCCTCCGAAACCAGACGGACTGGCAGGTTCGGGATCGGCGTCGACTTCGAGTCGGCCCTCGACCACGTCACGTGCACGCGCACCGACCCGAAGCCGTCGACGCTCGTCGGCGCGGAAGGGGGCGCGACCGCGGGCGCCGGCTCGCTCACGCGCGCTGCCGCGAGCGGGGCGTTCGCATCCGCCGCCGCGGCTCCCGCCGGCGCGACCTGCGTCGTCGATTCGGGAGCGGCTCCATGGAGCGCACGCGCTCCACTCCAGAGCCACCACCCTCCCGCCGCGACGACCACGACCGCCGCCGCGATCGCAACCTTGCTCCCCTTCGCCATGGCGATCCACGCTCCCCACGTCGCGACGGTCGACAGCGGCGCGAGCTGCGCGAGCGCGAGCAAGCCCGCGCGCTCGCCACCGAGCTCGCAGTTCCAATGCGCGCGCAACTCCTCGAGCGCCCGCCGCAGCCGCGTACGCGCCGTCTCGAACGGGATCCCGAGACGCGCGGCCGCCTGCTTGACCGTGAGCTCCTCGTAGAAGTGGAGCAGCACGATCTCCCGGTGGAGCGCGGGCAGTGCGAGGACGCGCTCGATCAGGCGGCGCTGCAGCTCGAGTCGTCCGGCGATCTCGTCGGTCGCCGGTGCGAGCGTTGGCGCGGCGCGGGCGACCTCGCCTTCCCGTACGCGGCGACGCCCCTCCGAACGTCCGAGCTGCCGCACGACGTTGCGCACCACCGCTCGCAACCACGCGAGCGAGCGCGACGGCGCATGGGTCGTCAGCAGCTCGAGCCACGTCTCCTGCGTGACGTCGTCGACCTGCGCCGCGTCGGCGACGAGCCGCCGCGCGAGCGCGCCGATGAAGCGGCGCTGCAGGAGGAGCTGCTCGGGAGAGAACGGATCGGTGTTCGACATCGCGGCGGTTCCACCACCTTCCGCCTGCAGGGATGCCGCCGACCCCTCGCGCGGGTTGAGGCGGCCCGCGCCGGAACTCGGCGCGGGTACAGGCGACCCGCGCCGGAATTCGGCGCGGGTACACCCGCCGCCGATCACTTCTCGACCGGCAGCTTCAGCTCCTCCCACTTCCCGAACCCGCCCACCATCGAGATCGGGTCGCGCAGGACGCCGAGATAGGTGAGGGTCTTGGCGGCGGTCATGGAACGGGAGCCGCTGCGGCACGAGATCACCTGCGGCGCGAGCTGCTTGAGTTCGTCGAGATGGAAGCCGAGCTCGGAGAGCGGGAAGTTGGGGACGCCGGGGATGCGGCCGGCCTTCCACTCCCACGGGTCGCGTACGTCGATCCAGGAATGCTTCGCGACGAGGTCGGCGCGGCGCGGCGCGAGCTCGTCGCAGCGCTGCTCGCGGATGCGCGCGCCGGCGATCGGCGCGCCGCCCATGCTGCAGCAGGCGGCGACGACCTGCGGACCTTCGGGGAGATGGGGGTCGGCGGAGAGATTCGTCTCGAGCGTCACGTCGACTTCGGGCGTGTTGCCGCGCCCCTCGATCGCATTCAGTGACTTCGCGTACGCGGCGGCATTGGGATGTTGGAGGGCGGCGTTGTGCGCGCGCTCGTGGCCGATCGTCGTGAAGAGGACGTCCTGGTATCCGTGGCCGGAGAGGACGATCGTCGCATCGGGGAGCTTCATCAGCTTCGACTGCACCGAATCGAAGAGGCGCACTGGGTCGCTGCCGCGGAAGTCGGCGCGCGCGAGGCTGCCGGCGAAGAGCGTGTCGCCGGTGAAGACGACCCCGGGCCCCCCATCATGCCCCCCGCCATTCCCCCCGCCGTTCCCAACGCCGTTCCAAAAAAGGGCGATCGAGTCGTTCGTGTGGCCGGGCACCTCGAGCGCCGTGAAGGTCAGCGCCCCGACGGTCACCTTCGCGCCGTCCTTCAGGGCCACGTGCGGCCGGGCGCACTCCGTCGCGGCGCCCATGTATAGAGGTAGACCGAGCTTCACCCAGGCGGCCGAGTCGGAGAGGTGGTCGGCGTGGGTGTGGGTGTCGACGACCCCCGCGAGCTTCAAGTCGTAGTCCTTGAGCGCCCGCTCGTAGACGGCGCGCCTCCCCGCCTTGCCGTCGATCAGGAGGGCGGCCCGGGTCTCGGGGTCCCCGACGAGGTGGGCGAAGCAGCCCGAATCGTTGAAGGTCTTGAGGATCACGGCGCTCATGGCGATTCTCTGCGGTCCGGGGGGCCATCGTAGCCGTCGCCGCGGACGAGTCCGACCCCGCGGCTCCCTGAGAACCTTTGCGAGGATCGAGTGCGAGGAATGAGCAAGGCCCACGACTGTTCGCTGGCGGACCTCGTGCAGACCCTCCAGTCGCTCCCGCCCGACCAGCTCACGCTCGACCGCGTCACGTCGATCCTCTCGGAGCGCCCGCTGCGCGAGTCTTCGCTCGAGCGCTTCGTGAACTTCCGCGACGACAAGTACGCCCGCAACCTCGTCTTCCGCTGCGACCAGTTCGAGATGCTCGTGCTCTGCTGGCAGCCGGGCCAGGCGACGCCGATCCACAACCACGCCGGCCAGTGCGGCTGGGTGCGCGTGCTGCGCGGCGCCTTGGAAGAGACCGACTACACGCCGCCCGACTGGATGCGCGGCGGCGTGATCCCGGCCGGCAAGATCGAGATCGACGACGACGGCATCGGCCACGGCATCACGCTCACGAAGGGGCCGACGGCGGTGCTGGCGGCGGGGCTCGCGGTCTCGGCCGTCGACCGCTCGCGCGCGATCCACCGGCTCGGCAATCCGCCGCGCGGAGGCGGCGACGGCCGTGCGGTCACGCTCCACGTGTACGCGCGGCCGCACGACTCGTGTCTCGCGTTCGACGTCGACCAGGGCACGTGCCGGCAGGTCTTGCTGCGCCCCGACACCGTGCCGACCGCGCCGCTCGCCTGACCGCGACGTCGCTGCTTCTCTGACCACCGCCGCGCCGGTCTTCGACCGGTGGCGCGCCCCGTCAGAACCCGACTTCGAACTCCCCGCCGCGGTCGACCGGCAGCTCGATCGACGTCTCGTGCACCGCGCGCAGCGGCTCGCCGTCGAAGCGAGCGCCGCGGATCGACGCCCCGTCCGGCGAGTGGATCCAGAGGACGATCCGCTTCAGCTGCAGATGATCGCGCCGCGGCCCCGCCGCCGACCCGACCTGGATGCGCCCGCGCACGACCCCTTCGTCGATGCGTGAATGGACCTCGAGCGAGACCGGGCCGAAGACGGTCGGCAGCGCGTCGAAGCGCAGCCGCCGGCCGTCGGAGAGCCAGCGCGGCGGCGCGAGCCGCAGCAGGTGGAGCACCTCCGGCGTCGCCGCGGGATCGGCGCGTGGCGTGGCGCCGCCCGTCTCCTCGATCACCATCCGCCGGATCAGGAGGAGGCCGGCCCCCGCCGCCGCCGTCAGCGGCTCCGAGCCGAGCGCGCGCCCGTAGTCGTCGACGGAGAGGTCGTGGCCGTCGAGGCCGAAGTCCCAGCGCGCGTCGAGCATCCGCTCGCGCAGCGCGACGTTGCTGACGCGCAGCGGCACGACGCCGGTGAGCTCGCCGCCCGTGAAGACGTCGCGCGCGAGTCCGTGCGCGAGGAAGGCGAACGCGCCGCTGCGGAAGGCCGACGCGTCGCCCTCGTCGCCCGTGTCGGCGAGCGACGCGATCGCGCCGAGGCCGTGGGTCGCGTCGAGCGCCGCGTGGAAGCGCGCGAGCCCGAGCCACTGCCCGCCGTGGCGCTCGAGCGTCTGCCGGATCCACGTCGCCGGCGGCTGGCCGGGATCGAAGAGCCCCGTCTCGAGCAGGAGCGACGCGGAACGGGACCATGCTTCGCCGAGCGGATCGCCGCCGAGCCACGGATGCGGCTCCTCGGCGCGCCGCCAGTCGGGCGCGTCGCGCGACGAGCCGACGTCGACCGCCATCGGCACGAAGGGCGGGTCGACCGAGCGGTCGGTGAACTGCTCGACGGCGCGCTCGAGCCGGGCGCGCAGCGCTTCCGCCTCCGCCGCGAACGGCGCCGCGGTCACTCGGTCGCCCACGTCGGCCGAGAGCCGCGCGAACTCGACGAGCCCGCGCCACGCGAGCGCCGCCTCGGCGAGGCTGCGCGCCGGCCCGGCGCCCGCGCCGTAGGCGTGGCGGGGGAAGAGCCCGGCGAACTCGTCGTCACCCGCCTCATCCGCCGCGCGCGCCGCCGCGATCTCGTCGGCGAGCGCGACCAGACGCGGCCGCATTCGCTCGAGGAGGTCGCGGTCGGGCGCGAGGCGCCAGACCTGGCAGGCGCGCGCCAGCGCGACGGCGGCGCGCTCGACGTGGCGCTCGCCTCCGGGATCGGTCACGTCGGCGAGGAGCATGCGCTGCATGGCGCGGCGCGCCGCGTCGACCTGGCCGAAGCGCGCCAGCGCGAGCGCGGCGCCGCCCTCCTCGATGCCGCGATACTCCTCGCACGCGTAGGCGCCGCTCTTGAGCGTGAGGTCGGCCGCGTCGTGCGCCCCGCCGCCGCGCTCGTCGAAGAGGGCGATGCGGCACTGCGCGAGGAGCCCGCGCACCAGCTCGTCGAGCGGCGCCTCGGGGAGCTCGAGCCCGCAGGCGCCGTCGACGCCGTCCCAGTACGTCTCGAAGGCGGCGCGGCTGCGCGTCGCGTCGAGCTCGGCGAGCGGATCGGCCGACCGGAGCGGCGCGTTCGCACTCGGGAAGAAGAGCGTGAGCTCGCGCGACTCCTGCGGCCCGAGCACGAAGCTCCAGCGCGCGAGCGTCTCGAACGCCCCGATCTCGAACGACGCGGGCGGCGTCGAATAGAGCGCGATCGTGCCGTCCGCCTCGCGCAGCACGCGCGGGTCGGCGTCGCGCGTGAACGTCGCTCTCCGCGGCGCCCGCTCGAAGAGGTCGCCCTGCGCCGCGCGCCGCGCGAGGATCGCGTCGAAGGTGGCGACGCGCCGCGCGGTCCGGTCGTTCTCGACGGTGACCTTGACCAGCGTCCCCCACGCGACGTCGCCCGGCGCAGTGACGTACGCGCGTGTGTAGGCGACGAGTCCGTCGCGCTCGGAGCGCGTCACGACGCCGGGACGGCCGTCGCCGACGGCCCGGCGCGTGGTGCGGTCGGGGTCGTTGCCGAAGAGCTCGCCGTCGAGCGCGAAGGCGGCGATCCGGTCGGTCCAGCGCGCGCGCGAGCCCGCGGCGAGCGACGAGCCGGGTGGCGCGCCCAGATCCCACGGCCCCTCGTCGCCGTGCTCGGTCTCGTGCAGCGTGCCGTTCCATGCGACCAGCGTTTCGACCGGATCCTCGGGCCGGCCGAGCAGCGCGGCGGCGCCGTCGTTCGGGAGCAGCCACGCCGCGGCGTCGGCGTAGTCGGGGTCGCCGATCGCCTCGGCGACCTGGCGCGCCAGCGGATCGTCCCACTGCCGGCGCATCGCCTCGAAGTCGGCGCGCGCCCGCTCGCCGAGGCGCACCGCGACGCGCGCCCCCTCGTCGGCGTGGATGAAGCGCAGGCGCGTGACCGCGTGCGGGACGAAGCGCACCGTCGTCTGCGGGGTGCCGTGCGCGTCGACGTGGGTCTCGGTCGAGCGCACCAGCACGTTGCGCCAGCCGTCGCCGGCCCACCAGTCGATCGCCGTCGGGTCGCGCGCGTCGAGCGTCGCCTCGCTCACCATCCGCGCGCGCGGCCAGACGAGCACGAGGCCGACACCGTCGTGGCTGCGCCGCACGCCCGGCTCGCGCGCGAGGTCGAGCGCCGCCTCGTCGAGCGGCGGCGGCGGCGGGTCGGCGGCGATCGGAGCCGCGAGCGCGCCGCGCGCGAGGGCGACGAGCGGTGCCGAGGGGTCGTCGGCGACGGCGAGCTCGCGCAGCGCATAGACGCCGAACGCGCCGTCGCGCCGCGGCCGCTGCAGGACGAGCCGCACGCCGAGCGCCTCGCAGCGCGCGAAGGCGATCCGCCACGCGACGCCGCCGAACTCCTGGTACTTCGCGAGCTCGTCGCGGCGCGACTCGTCGCGCGCGAGGCGGCCGCTCACCGCGCACCAGCCGGCCGCGCTCTTCACCTCGAGCCGCAGCGTCCCGCCGCGCGGCTCGAAGCGGTCGCCGCCGAGCGCGAGGAAGTCGGCTTCGATCGCGGCGACCGGGCGCGGCGCGTCCCACTCGAAGCCGACGCGCACCGCCTCCTCGGGGGAATCGGGCGCAAGCGCCGCGAAGGTGTCGCGGCGGCCGTCGGTCCACTCGGCCGGAGCGGCCTCGCCCGGCGCCGGCCGCGCCGAGGGGGACGCCGGGCCGCCGCGCCAGACGCGGGCGCGGCCGGCGTCGTCCGCCGCCGCGCGACCCGGGCTGTGCAGCGCCGCCGCGAACAGCCCGGCGCGCACCAGCGCGTTCATCCGGCCCCCGCCGCCCCGGACGCCTCTCCCGCCTGGTCGCCCTCCTGCAGCCGCACGTCGGGCAACGGCTCGAACTCGTCGTCGGGTGCTTCGTCGGGGTCGGGCTCGGGAGCGGGCGCGCGCTTCTTCGGGGCTCCGTTCGCCGGCGGCGCGCCAGCCGAAGGCACGAACAATGGCGCCTCGTCGATCGTCGGCGCGCGCGTCGACCAGACGTCGGCGGCCGGCTCCCAGCGCTCGGGGAGCGGATCGGCGATCGCCTCGATCACGATCTCGCCGAAGGCCTGCGCCTGCACCGCGTGGATCAGCTTCGCGCGCATCAGCTCGAGCACCGCGAGGAAGTGGCCGATCAGGTCGATGCGCGTCGTGTCGTGCTTGAAGACCTCGTGGAACGCGACGCGCCGCGCCGACCGCAGCGTCGCGAGCAGGTCGGCGACGTACTCGGCGAGCGGGCGGTCGGCGACGATCGTGCTCGGCGCCGCGCGGTCGAGCCCCGAATCGGCGAGCACCTTCCGGAACGCCTCGACGAGGTGGAAGACGCCGACCTCCTCGAGCGGGATGCCGGCGTCGCCGACCTCGGGCCGGCTCGGATGGACCAGGTCGCGCGCCGCCGAGCTGCGGTCGAGGATGCGCGTCGCCTCCTTGAGCTGCCGGTACTCGAGCAGCCGCTGGATCAGCTCCTCTTCGGGGTCGAGCTCGGCCGCGAGGTCGACTTCTTCGCGCGGCAGCAGCGAGCGCGCCTTGATCGACATGAGCGTCGCCGCCATCACCAGGAATTCGCCGGCGGTGTCGACGTCGAGGTTCTTGGCGCGCTTCAGCGCCTCGAAGTACTGGTCGCAGATCTTGACCAGCGACACCTCGCGGATGTCCATCTCCTCCTTCTGCACGAGGTAGAGCAGGAGGTCGAGCGGACCGGCGAAGTTGGCGAGCTCGAAGTGGTGGTCCATCGCGATCTCAGGGGTTGGTTCCGAAGATGGGCATCCGGCCGGGCATCAGGTGCTGCCACACCGCGTCGGTCCCGGAATAGATCGCGTGCATCACGGGATCCAGGGTGCCGCGCACCATGAGGACGATCAGGAGGACGATCCCGAACTGGCCGAACGAATAGAACGCATTCCGCACCGGCGCCGGCAGGAAGAACCCGAGCACGCGGTGCCCGTCCAGCGGCGGCACCGGCAGCATGTTGAAGATGGCCAGCATGAGGTTCAGCCGGATCGCGTCGATGAAGATGATCGACGAAATCGCGTACGTTGGGACGTGCCTCACCTCGATGTGAAACCAGTAGGCACAGGTGAAGAACAGGGCGAGCACGACGTTCATGGCCGGGCCGGCGACCGACGTGAGCATCAGGTCGCGCACCGGGCTGCGCATGTTCGCGGGGACCACGGGGACCGGCTTCGCCGCGGCGAAATAGATCGCCGAGCTCGCGGTGAAGAAGATGAAGTAGATCGGCAGGACGACGGTGAAGATCGGGTGGAGGTGCGGGAGCGGGTTGAGCGTCAGGCGGCCGAGGTCCTTCGCGGTGGTGTCGCCGAGCTTGGTCGCGCTCCACGCATGGCCGTACTCGTGGAACGCGAGCGAGACGATCAGCACCACGAAGTAGAAGCACTTCCGGGAGAACTCCTCGGTCATCCACGGCTCCGGGAGCATCCAGGAAGCGAGCATGGCGGGGTACGATACTCGTCGGTCTCGCGTCTCGAACGGGGGGGACGACGCCGCACGTGAATCCGCGCAAGGACTCCGCGAAGTCCAGGAACGCGTCCGCTGCCAGGCCCACGGCAGCCCCGGCTCCGTCCGCTCCCGCGCGCGCTCCCGTTCCGGCGCACCCCGGATCGGAGGGCGGCGAGCTGCTGCGTGACGCGCAGGACGCGCTGCGGCAGTGCGGCACGGCCATCTCGAAGCTCGCCGAGGCGATGCCGCCGAAATTCCTCGCGGCGGCCGAGCTGCTGCGCGACTGCAAGGGGATGGTGGTCGTCACCGGCATCGGCAAGGCCGGGCTGATCGGCGCCAAGGTGTCGGCCACGCTCGCCTCGACCGGGACGCGCTCGCTCTTCCTCCATCCCGGCGAAGCCGTGCACGGCGACCTCGGCCGCATCTACCACGAAGACGTGGTGCTCGCGCTCTCGTTCAGCGGCGCGACGCACGAGATGCTGCGGCTGCTCGACCCGCTGCGCAGCATCGGCGCGCGCATGGTCGCGATCACCGGCGCTCCCGACAGTCCGCTCGGGCGCCACGCCGACCTCGTGCTCGACGTCGGCAAGCCGGTCGAGGCGTGCCCGCTCGGGCTCGCGCCGACCACCTCGACGTCGGTGATGCTCGCGATCGGCGACGCGCTCGCGCTCACCGTCATGCGCATGAAGCGGTTCACGAAGGAGGACTTCGCGCGCTTCCACCCGGCGGGCGCGCTCGGGCGCAAGCTCCTGAAGGTCGGCGACCTGATGCGCAAGGGGCGCGAGAGCCCGACGGTGCCGTCGGGCGCGCCGATCCTCGACGCGCTCCAGGCGATGACCGAGACGCGCGCCGGCGCGGTGACGATCGTCGACGGGGAGGGGCGCGCGATCGGCTTCTGGACCGACGGCGACCTGCGCCGGACCGTGCTGAATCATTTCGATGCCGGGCCCTTCGACCTCTCCCGGCACGTGATCGACGAGGTGATGACGCGCAAGCCGACGACGATCGGCGCACACCGCCTCGCGAGCGAGGCGTTCCGCCTGATGAAGGAGCGCGGCTTCGACCAGATCCTCGTCGTCGACGAGCGCGGCCGCGCCGTCGGCCTGCTCGACGTGCAGGACCGGCCGGTCGACCTCTTCGACACGCCCGAACCGCCGGCGGGCTCCTCGTGAAAGACGTGAACGACGAAGACGAGAGCGAGCCGAAGGCGCGGCGCGGCGCGAAGAAGGGCAAGGCGCGCGCGCCGCTGGTCGCACGCATCAAGCGGCTGCAGCTGATCGCCATGGACGTCGACGGCGTGCTGACCGACGGCACGATCCTCCTCTCGCCGAGCGGCGAGGAGCTCAAGGGCTTCTCCTCGCGCGACGGCATCGGGCTCAAGTGCCTGCACCTGGCCGGGCTCGACTCGGCGTTCGTCACGGCGCGCGGCTCGCCGGCCGTCGAGCAGCGCGCGCGCGAGCTCGGCGTGCGCTACGTCGTGCTCAACTCGAAGAACAAGGGCGAGGCGCTCCGGCAGCTGTGCACGCGGCGCGGCATCGGGCTCGACGAAGCGGCGTTCATCGGCGACGACCTCCAGGACCTCTCGGCGATGGCGCTGGCCGGCGTCGCCGTCACGGTGCGCGACGCTCCGCGGGAAGTTCGCGCGCGCGCCGACGTCATCACGGAGGCGCGCGGCGGCGAAGGCGCGGTCCGCGAGGCGATCGACCGCATCCTCAAGGCGCAAGGGAAGTTCGAAGCCGTGGTGAAGCACTTCCTCGATCAGGCGTCCTGACCGCGCCGGTACCCTTCCTCCATGAAGCGGCTCATCCTCTTCGTGAGCATCTTCGGCGTGGGCCTCTTGGTCCTCGTGGTGCTGCTCGGTCCCGACCGCCTGTGGCGCCGCACCAAGGCGCCGACGATCCGTTCGGAGAACCTCCCCGCATCGCCCGGCGCGCTCCCCTTCTCGGAGCAGGGACAGGGGCGCCGCATCGGCGTCGGCATGCGCGGCGCGTTCACGCTCCCGCTCGGCTGGCGCAGCGTGAAGCAGGCCGACGGCACGACGCAGCGCTTCAAGGTCGTGCAGCTCAAGGGCGCCAACAGCGAGCCGTACGCCGGCGGCATCCACCTCGTGAAGCCGGTGCTCGAGGCGTTCCCGGGCAACGCCGACGACGAGGCGCCGATCCGCCGGGTGTCGGCGACCGCGGGCGAGCTCGAGACGCGCGGCGACCTGCGCACGCTCACGGAGAACTTCCAGGCCAAGCGCGACCTGCGGTCGCTGACGCTCGGCCCCGACGTCCGCCTCGAGGCGTACGGCGAGGACGGCCGCGTCGTGATGACGCTCGACACGACGCGCCTCGAGGTCCCGCCGACGCCGGAGGGCGTGGCGGGCGACGTCGACCCCGACTTCCTCTTCCCGCGCCTCGTCGGCCCCGAGCCGGTGCACGTCTTCTCGACCGAGCCCCCCTTCGACCTGCACGCGGCCGGCTTCACGATGCTGCGCTTCGACGGCCGCCTCGAGCTCGCCGGCCCGATCGACCTCGTGTCGGGCGACCTGCACGTGAAGAGCACCGGCGGCGCGACCTTCGTCCGGCGCGTCGAGCCGGGCGAGGCGAAGGGCGGCAGCGGGCGCGGCGAAGACGCCGCCGGGATCGAGGAGGGCGTGCAGTCGATCGGCCCGGGCACGCTCACCTTCGAGCGCGACGTCGACGTGCGCCAGCGCGACGCGGACGGCGGCGAGCGCTGGATGAAGACCGACGTGGTCGCGCTCGAGCTGGCGCGCGCGGAGGCGCCGGCGGCCGGCGCTACGGCGCCCTCGACCGGCGCCGCGGCGCCCGCGAGCGACGCGAAGGGGCTCGTCGTGAAGCGCGTCGAGGCGGGCGGCCGCGACGGCACCGTCGAGTTCGGGCTGCTCGGCGGCACCGGCGTCGCGCGCCACGTGACGCGCGACGGCGACGCGATCACGCTCGAAGGGCCGCTCCACCTGGACGGCCTCGCGGTGGGCGAGGGCGGGGATGCGCGTATCGTCTCGCTGCGCGCCAAGACGCGGCTCGAATTGACGCCCCTCGCGGCGGCCGACGGGACGCCGGCGCGCTGGCGCGCCGTCCTCTCCGGCGACGCCCACGCGACGTCGGTCGCGGCCGGCGACTCCCACGCGGCCTCGGGCGCGGTCGGCGAGACGATCGACGCCGACGCCGACACGATCACCGCCGTGCTCGTCGCGCGCGGCGCTCCGGCGAAGGGCGGCGCGGCGCCGACGTCCGGCCTCGACCTCGAATCGCTCGGGCTCGACGGCAGCGCGCGCGTCGACCTGCACGGCCGCGGCAAGGCGCGCGCGCAGAAGATCACGCTCGAAAGCGGCGGCCAGCAGGCGCACCTCGAAGGCGACGCCGAGGTGGTGACCGAGCGCGGCACGCTGCGCGGCCCCGTGATCGACCTCGACACTCCGAAGGGTGCACCGCTTCACGTCATCGTGCCGGTGCTGGCGCCCAGCGACCTGGCGCTCCCGCCCGGCACCGCGTGGTTCGGGACGGCGGCGTCGGACGCGACCGCGCCGGGGATCGAGCGGCGCATCGAGCTCGAGCCGATCGCGCCGGCGCGCCTCGAGATCCGCGGCGACGAGATGCACGTGAAGGGGCGCACGCGCGTCAGGGTCTTCGAGCTCCCCGCGGCGCCGGACGGCGGCGCGGAGAAGAAGAAGATCGAGATCGTCCGCCTCGCCGCCGACCAGATCGACGTCTGGCCCGTCGCGGACGGGGCGACGGCAAAGGGCGGCGCGACGAAGACGCCGCCGCAGATCGAGGCGACGGGCGACGTCGACGCCTTCGACTTCCGCGACGACGATCCCGACGGTCCCGGCCCCCACCTCCACCTGCTCGCGGCGCACGCGCGCACCGAGTTCAGGCCCGACGGGAGCGGCGGCGGCGAGCGCCACCTGCTGCTCGACGGCGTGCCAGGGACGCCGGCGGTCGGAACGCTGCCGGTCGAGCTCGACGCGGTCCTGGGAAGCTCGTCGAAGGAGAGGGCGTCGCTCACGATCGCCGCGGCGCACCTCGACTTCGACATCGACACGCGGCGCATCGTCGCCGACGACGGCGCGCAGCGCGTCGCCGCGACGATCCCCGAGTCGCTGGTCGCGCCGGTGCTGCCGCCGGGCTTCGGCGAGCTGCCCGGCGCGGCGGACAAGAACAAGGGCGCGCCCGACCCGGCCGCGCTCGCCGCGCTCAAGCCGCTGCGTTTCTACGCCGAGCACGTCGAGATCACGCCGCCGCAGCCGGGCGAGCCGAAGCCGGCGGGGCCGGAGCCGAAGCTCCTCCAGGGCCTGCCGGCGACGAGCCCGTTCGCGCGCGCGCTCGTCACGGCCCACGGCCGCATCCACGCCGAACGGCCGAGCGACCGCTCCTCGTTCGACGCGCTGACGCTGCGCTTCGACCTCGCGCGCGGCCTCGCGCACATCGCCGGCAGCGCCGAGCAGCCGGTCGTGCTGCAGCGCACGCGCGCCGACCTCGAGGGCGCCGTCGACCGCATCGTCACGGAGTGGATCGACGTGAGCCCGACGCGCGAGGGGCGGCCGCGCATCCAGCTCCACGCGCGCAAGGACCTCCCCGTCGTCGTCCTCTATCCATCGCGCCCGTCGGAGGACGGCAAGCCGCCGCGGCGGCTGCGCGTCGAGCTCAGCTGCTCCGACCCGCCCGAGCTCGTCGACCAGCACCTGCTGCTCACCGGCGGCGTCGACACCTGGATCTTCGACGAGGCGGCCGAGGCGGCGGCGGCCCCGCGCGGGCCGTTCACCGCGGCGCCGCGCCCCGCCGAGCCCGACCGCGCGCACATCCGCTCCGAGCGCGTCGAGCTGATCCTGTCGCGGCCGATCGGCGAGCGCGTCGCCGGCGAGGCGGGCCCGGCGCTGGTGCGCCTCAGCGCGCAGGGGCGCGTCCACCTCGACTACGGCGAGTATCACGCGGTCGGCGCGCTGCTCACCTACGAGTTCGCGGGCAGCGAGCTCGTGCTGAAGCAGGGGGCGGAGCGCTGCCAGATGCTCGCCGCGGACGCCGACGGCGCGTGGCACGCGACCGCCGACTTCCAGCGCCTCTCGATCGCGCCGGTCGAGGCGGCGCTCCGGCCGAGGAGCGACCCCGACCGCCTCGTGCGCGCGCACTTCGAGGACTTCCGTCTCCTGCTCGAGGCGCCGAATGGACGCTGAGTGCGGCGTCGCGCCCCACCCCCTCCGGTGCGGCGCGACGCGGCTCGGTCCGCTCTCCCTCGCCGTCGCTCTCCTCGCGGCGCCGCTGCACGCGCAGGACGCGCCGGCGCCGCCGAACGCGCCGGTGATGACCAACTCGCGCATCAGCTACGAGCAGACGGCGCAGGGCGACGAGATCGTCTTCTACGCCGAGGACGTCCACATCGTCCTCGCCGCGCGCGACTTCGAGCTGTGGGCCGACCACGCGGTGCTGTGGGGCGACAAGGACCTCTTGAAGCTGATCCAGGGCGGCGACCGCGGCAAGAAGGGCGATCCGCTGCACGCCGGCCCGACGATCCCCGGCGCGCCCGACCAGCCGCCGCTGCGCGCGCCGCTCGCCGACGACCCGGCGACGGTGATCCAGTCGTCGCTGCGCGAGATCTACGCGGAGGGCCACGTCCACTTCCGCGAGGGCAAGGAGAAGGTCGTCTTCGCCGAGCGCTTCTACCAGCACCTCTTCGAGCAGCGCGGCATCGTCGTCGACTGCGACCTGATGGCGCTGGCGCGCTACCGGCCGGAGAAGCCCGACCTGCACTATCCGCTCGGCGACCCGGCGCGCGAGCCGTCGCTGGTGCCGCTGCGCGTGCGCGCGGCCGCGCTGCGCACGCTCGGCCCGAAGGAGGTCGCGGCCAACGACGCGCAGTTCACGACCTGCCGCTACGGCAACCCCCACTACCACGTCGCCGCCTCCTCCGTCGACGTCCGCGTCGAGACCGACGAGGAGATGCAGGAGTCGCCGATCGCCGAGCTCTCCGGCGCGACGCTCGACTGGGAGGACGTCCCGGTCCTGCCGCTGCCCGGCTTCTCCGCGCGCCTCGACGAGGGCGAGTCGCTGCCGCTGCAGCGCGTCCGGGCCGGCCACTCCGACCGCTACGGCGGCTTCCTGCAGACGCAGTGGGGCAGCGACATGCCGGCGCTGGCGCGGAAGTTCCAGGACGAGTTCGGGCTGCAGAAGCCGCTGCGGCTCGGCTGGAACGCCGACGTCGACGGCTACACGGAGCGCGGCGTCGGGCTCGGCTCGTCGTTCCGCTGGAGGGAGGGCGACAAGCGGCAGACGGTCGACTTCGGAGAGATCGGCGGGTACTGGATCCGCGACCACGCCGACCAGGACCAGGAGACGGACCACGTCATCGACGAGCCCGACCGCGGGCGCGCCTGGTTCAAGAACCGCTGGACGCCGGCCGAGTTCTGGCGGCTCGACACCGAGGCGGCGTGGTACTCCGATCCCGGCTTCCAGCCCGAGTACTTCGAGCGCGAATTCAAGGAGGAGAAGGAGCCGGAGAACTACGCGCACCTGACGCGGCAGGAGGGGACGGGGCGGCTCAGCTTCCTCTACCTGAACCGCGTCAACGAATGGCAGACGCAGCAGGAGTCGCTGCCGAGCGGCGCCTTCGACCAGGTCGGCGAGCCGCTCGCGAAGATCCCGCTGCCGGAGTTCCTCGAGCGCGGCGGCAACCCCAACTACCTGGTGCTCTCCGACTTCACGAGCGTCGGCAACTTCCGCGACCAGTTCGCCGACGACACGCTGCAGCCGGCGCAGCGCGTCGTGCGCGCCGACACCGAGATCGAGCTCTCCACCTCGCTGCCGGTCGGGCCGCTGCAGTTCCGGCCGTTCACGTCGGGGCGCTTCACCGGCTGGGACCGCAACGCACTCGACGACGGCAATACCGGCCGCGCCGCCGGGACCTGGGGCTGGCGCGGCGAATTCCTGCTGCACCGCGACTTCGACGCGTGGTCGCCGGCGCTGGGCATCGACGGTCTGCGCCACGTCATGCTCTTCGAGACCGACTACGTGAACGTCTACGACGTCTCGAAGGACCCCGCCGAGCTGGTCCCGATCGACGACACCGAGTCGTTCGACGTGAAGGAGACCTACCTGCTCGCCGTGCGGCAGCGCCTGCAGACGCACCGCGAGTACCGGGACGACCGCGGCCGGCCCACGATCGAGACGGTGAGCGTGATCGACCTCGACGTCGAGCTGCCGCTCTACCCCCACGCCGAGCGCGACAACCCGGTCACGACGCCGACCGGCGTCGAGGGGCGCACGGCCGGCCCGCTCCACGGCGAGCTCCACGCGCGTCCCGAGTTCTCGCCGAGCTGGCTCAAGCGGACCGCGTTCTTCGCGGAGGTCGACTGGAACCTCTACGAACACCGCTTCGAGAGCTCCGACATCGGCGTCGCGCTCGAGCCGCGGAGCGACTGGGTGACGATCGTGAGCTGGCGGACGACACGCGGGCTCTCGCGCACTCTCACCGGCGAGATCGACTACCGCCTCACCGACAAGTGGTCGATCGCGGCGCTCGAGCAGTACGACTTCTTCGTCGGATCGGGGCTCGAGTACCGCTATGAGCTGCGCCGCATCGGCGACGACTTCACCTTCGCGGTCGGCTTCGGGCACGACAGCGGGTCGGGCGACACGTCGCTCACCTTCTCGATCTACCCGTCGTTCTTCGGCGGCCGCAGCCGCCACAGCTTCGTCGGCGGGCGCGGCGACACCCCCGGCCTCGACCCGAACTTCTGACCCCGCGCCGCGGGCCCGCATCACGCGCGCGAACCGGCCGCGCTTTCACGGCGCGGCGGCTCCGGCTCGGCGCTGCGCGGGGCGGGGCCCGGCGGCGGGCGACCCGGGCCGGCGGCGCTAACATCCCACCCCCTCGCGCGCTCGCGGACGAAGTCCGGCGCACGCGCGCGAGGACGAAGTCCGGCGCGCTGGATCCAATCGAGGTACTGCGATGGTGCTCGGCTTCTTCAACATCGGCAACTCGGAGCTGCTGATCATCCTCGTGATCGCGCTGGTGCTCTTCGGCTCGCGCCTCCCCGACGTCGCGCGCTCGCTCGGCAAGTCGGTCAACAGCTTCAAGCGCGGCCTGAAGGACGTGGAGGACGAGCTCAACACGCCCGAGCCGCCGGCGACTCCGCCGAAGTCGCTCCCGACCCGCATCGAGACGCCCGCCGCGACGCCGGTCGAACGCGAGAAAACTCCGCAGGGCTGATGCGACCTGCGATGCGGCGCCGACGAAGTAGATGAGGCCCCGCCGCCGCGTCGCTAGCCGAAGAGCTGGTCGAGTCGGCTGGCGACTTCCTTGCCGATGTCCTGCGGGGGGAACTTCTCCTGCAGGACATGATCGATGTCGGACTTGAGCGCGACGACGCACGCGACGCGCTTGCCGGTCTCGTTCTCGATCTCGGTCACGGTCGAAGCATCGAGGTCGCCGTAGGTCGCGATCACGAGGACCTCGCCGAAGACGTCGAGCGGCACGATCTTGTGCTGCATCAGGACGTTGGGCGGGAGGGTCGCGAGGACCTCCTTCGGCACCTGGTAGTTGCGCGGCGACAGGTAGGGCAGGCCGAGCTGGCGCACCAGCGCCTTCGCCATGTCGAACTCGGTGCAGAGGTCGCGAGCGAGGAGGATCTCGCCCACGCGCTCGCCGGTGACCTGGCTCTCCCTCACCACCTCCTCGAGCTGCTCGGCGGTGATGTACCCCTCCGCCCGCAGGACCTGGCCTGCGTTGAGGGACGTGATCTTGGAGGCGCTTCGCATCGGGGAGGAGGCTCCGTCGTCTCCACCGATCGGCACGCCCCCCCACCCGACCTGAGTGCGAACTTCCTTCGGACCGCGGCGCCCGGCGACCTAGATGTCCAGATTCCTCACCTCGAGCGCATGCTTCTCGATGAAGGCGCGGCGCGGCTCGACCTCTTCGCCCATCAGGACGGTGAAGATCTCGTCGGCCTTGAGCATGTCCTCGGCGCGCACCTGGTACATGGTCCGGCGCGCCGGATCCATGGTCGACTCCCAGAGCTGCTCGGGGTTCATCTCGCCGAGACCCTTGTAACGCTGGATCTCGAGGTCGCGCTCGCCGTCGGCGCGGATGGCGTCGGCGACTTCGCGCAGGCTCGCGAGCTCGCGCTCGCCCGACTCGAGCTTGAGCTTGAAGGGTGCCGCGCCGTTCGCCGCAGCCGCGCCGCCCTTCGGGCCGAGCACGTGGTCGAGGGTGAGGCCGCGCTTCGCGAACGCCTCGAGCGCCGCGTCGACGTCGCCGTGCGCGTGGAGGTGGACGACGTGCACGTCGGCGCTCTCGTCTCCCTCGTAGCTCACCGAGAGGTCGGGCTTGCGCGCGCGCCCCGCCTCGAGGAACTTCTGCAGCGCCGCGTCGTCGGCCAGGTACTCGCGCGCCGCGCCGCGCGGCGTCACGCGGAACTGCGGCACGCGCGGCGCGCCCGCCACGGGCACCGCGTGCGCGGCGAGCTCGCGCAGGCTGACTCCGCGCTTCTCGAGGTGCGCGCCAGCCCGCTCGAGCCGGGCCAGCTCCTCGATCAGCGGCTTCATCGCCTCGCCCGCGAGCCGTTCGTTGCGCGCCACCAGCAGGAGCTCGGCGCCGCGGATCCCGAGGTCGCGCTTGATGCGGAGCAGCTCCTCCTCGTTGTGGACGTACTGCTCGAGCTTGCCGCGCTTGACGCGGTAGAGCGGCGGCGCCGCGCAGTAGATCTTCCCGTTCTCCACGAGCGGCTTCATCTGCCGGTAGAAGAACGTGAGCAGCAGCGTCCGGATGTGCGAGCCGTCGACGTCGGCGTCGGTGTTGTGGCAGCAGAGGCCGCCCATGCCCGCGACGAAGTTCTCGTCGCCCTCGACCGAGAAGTCGTAGACCTGCCCGTTGCTGGGGGCGACGGCGGCGATCGACGTGACCGGCAGCGCCATCAGGTCGCCGTCGATCGGCTCGAAGCGGCGGTTCGCGCAGGTGCGACCCCGGGCCAGGCGCGCATCGACCGAAGGCGCGCCGGGGTGGTCGCTCCAGACGGAGCGCAACTGCGCCAGGTCCTCGGCCGCGGCCACCGTCACGATCCAGTGGCGATGGGTCGTGCGGCACACGGCGCCGCGGATCGTCCGCGCGACGCGGTCGGGCGCGTACTCCTGCAGCGACGCGACGACGCCGCAGGCTCCGAGCAGGTAGGAGAGGCCGCTCGCGACGTCGCGCGAAGAGGTGGCGAACGCGATCCGGCCGTGGCTCGCCGTGCCGTCGCCGAGGAAGTAGCCGCGCAGGAACGCCGCGCGCAGCGGCGCCGCGACCGAGAAGACGAGGTCGGGGATCCGCTTCGTCGTCGCGTCGACGCCGCGGAAGCCGAAGACGTGCTCCCAGACGAGCGCGGCGACGCGGTGGACCAGGCGCAGCTCGGAGACGCGCTCCGCGGCGTCGTAGCGCCGCGGCGTCGCGCCGAACACCGTCTCGATCGCCGCCGTGAGCTCGCCGACGCGAGCATCGTTGTTCCTGCCGATCGAAAGGCGGATCCCGCCGCGCTCCGAGCACGACCCTTCCGCCAGGTGGAAGCCGAGCAAGGTCATCAGCGCCGGCGTGACCTCGAGCCAGCGCGGCAGCGTCCGCTCGCCCCCGTGATCGGAGCCGATCCGCAGTTCGGCGTCGTCCGAGAACCCGGCGACGTCGTCCGCCGACAAGTCGGAAAGGCGGACGTCCGGCCGCACGCGATTGCGCGCGGAACCGGCGTATTGCGTCTCCCATGCGCGCTCGAGGCGGCTGCCGCCGATGGACACGCGACGCATGACGGACTCGACGTCGGCGCCGACGGTCGAGAGGTAGTCGCGCCACTGCGACACGGTCGGCCGCGAGGCGCCGGATTCCCAGCCGTAGAACGTGACCGGTTGCTTGATGCCGATCGCGGCGCAGAGCGAGAGATTCGAGATGCCGCTCGCACGCCGCAGCGCCGCGACCTCGTCGCGCACGTCCACCGGGACGTCGACGCGCGCCTCGACGAGTTCGGGCCGGTCGGCGTATTCGGCGACCACCTTCGCGCGCCGCCACGCCTCGATGGCGGCTCCGCGGACACGGAGCTGGCGGGCAGCTTCGGGAACGGCGTGGAGGCGGGCCAGCAGGTCGATGCGCGCGGGCGCGTTTTCGGGGAGGCGCATGCGGCGCGGGGCGACCACGCGGTCGCCGATCTTCAGCTGCGCGCCGAACTTGAGGCGGACCCCGCCGTCCTCGTGGACGAAGACGCTGTGGCTCGCGGTGACGCGAACCGAGCGGCCATACGCCGTGCGAACCTCGTAGAGCTTCTCGGTCAGCGGGTGGCGCAGCACCGAGCGGATCGGCCGGAAGCGGACCTGGTGGTCGCCCCTGCCGAAGCACATCACCTCGCCGAGGTCGTCGCCCGACCGCCGCTCGCAGTGCGCGTCGCGGGTCGAGCGCTCGGCGAGCGCCGCGTCGATGAACGTGCCGATCTTCGTCATGCGGACGCCGCGGGAGTCGCGCACGAAGACGTGCTCCTCCGCGTCGACGCTCATGATGATCACCTTGCCGTAGCGCAGCTTCTCGAGCGAGAAGTCGTCGGCGCCGATGCCGGTGCCCAGCGCGGTGATGATCGTGCGGATCTCTTCGTGGCCGAGCATGCGGTCGAGGCGCGCCTTCTCGACGTTCAGGATCTTGCCGCGCAGTGGGAGGATCGCCTGGGTCCGGCGGTCGCGCGCCTGCTTGGCCGAGCCGCCTGCGGAATCGCCCTCGACCAGGAAGATCTCGGCGTCCTCGGCCTTGCGCGTCTGGCAGTCGGCGAGCTTGCCGGGCAGGCCGCCGCCGACCATGGCGCTCTTTCTCACGAGATCCCGCTGCTTGCGGGCCGCCTCGCGCGCGCGCATCGCCAGCAGCGCCTTGTTGACGATCGACTTCGCCTCGCCCGGGTGCTCCTCGAGGAACTTGCCGAGCTGGTCGTTGACGACGGTCTGGACCGCGCCTTCGACTTCCGCGTTGCCGAGCTTGACCTTGGTCTGGCTCTCGAACAGCGGGTCGGGCACGAGCACCGAGATCACGGCCGCGAGCCCCTCGCGGAAGTCCTCGCCGGTCGGCGGCGCCTCGCTCTCCTTGATGAAGCCCTCTTTCTTCGCGTAGGCGTTGAGCGTGCGCGTGAGCGCGCTGCGGAAGCCGGAGAGGTGCGTGCCGCCCTCGTGCGTGTTGATGTTGTTCGCGAAGCAGTAGACGTCTTCGTGGTAGCCGTCGTTGTATTGCAGCGCGACCTCGATGACGAGCCGGTCGATCTCCTTGTTCAGGTGGACGACCGTCGCGTGGATCGGCGTCTTGTTCTGGTTCAGGTTCTCGACGAAGGTCTTCACGCCCTCGTCGAACTTGAACGTGTCGGACTGGTTCGTGCGCTCGTCGGAGACCTGGATCGAGAGCCCGCGCGAGCCGAGCAGGTAGGCGAGCTCGCGCAGCCGCTTCGCGATCGTCTCGTACGTGAACGTCGTGTCGGTCGTGAAGATCTCGGAGTCGGGCTTGAAGGTGACCTTCGTGCCGCGCTTGGTCGACTTGCCGAGCTCCTTCAGCGGCGTGGCCCGGTCACCGCGCCGGAACGTCATGTGGTGGATCTTCTCGTCGCGGTAGATCTCGACCTCGAGCCACTCGGAGAGCGCGTTCACCACCGACGCGCCGACGCCGTGCAGCCCGCCCGAGACCTTGTAGGCGTTGTGGTCGAACTTGCCGCCGGCGTGGAGCTTGCCGAAGACGAGCTCGACGGCCGGGACGCCCTGCTCCTTGTTGATGCCGACCGGGATGCCGCGGCCGTCGTCCTCGACCGACACGGCGCCGTCGGCGCGCAGCCGCACGTGGATGTTCTTGCTGTGGCCGGCCATCGCCTCGTCGATCGAGTTGTCGACGATCTCGAAGACGAGGTGGTGCAGCCCGCGCGCCGTGACGTCGCCGATGTACATCGCGGGCCGCTTGCGGACCGCCTCGAGCCCCTCGAGGACCTTGATCGAGTCGGCGCCGTAGCCGCCGTCGCCCGCCGCGGGACGCTCCGACTTCGCGGCGCGGTCCATCTCGTCGTCGTCCGGCGCCGGGACTGCCGGCGTCTTATGCCCTGCCATGACCTCTCCACGAACCGTTCCTGAACTTCACTTCGGCGAGCCCCTCGAGACCGGGGCGCGCCTTGAGCCGCGCCGCGAGGTCGGCGCGCGCGAACGCCTGCCACTCGAACGCGCGCGCCGCGGAGCGGCACTCGAGGACGAGCGTCCCGCACCGGAAGCTCGCGAAGCGGACGTCGCGCGCCGCCTGCTCGCCGAGCTCGGCGGCGAGCGCCTCCTGGATCTGGCGCACGTGCAGCGGCCCCGGTCCGGGGATCCGGATGCGCCGCAGGATGCTCGCGATCTTTTCCATTCCGCCCTTCGCCGCTGGCTGCGCGCGCTTCGTCACAGGCTCATCGGCATCACGACGTACGCGAAGCCGGGCGCGGGACGGAAGACGCAGGCCGCGGTCGAGTCGCGGAAGGAGAAGGGGATCTTCTCGGGCAGGCGGAGCTTGGCGAAGTCGAGCAGGAACGCGGGGTTGAAGGCGATCTTCACCTCGGGCCCGACGTAGTCGACCGGCATCTCGCTGCGCGCGTCGCCGCGCCCCTCGTGGCGGCCGGCGATGACGAGGCTCCCCTCGGTGAAGGTGAGAGCGACCGCGGGCGCGTCGTCGCCCGCCATGACGGCCGCCTGCCGCACGCACTGGAAGAACTCGTCGCGCGCGAGCTGGACGACCGCCCCCGCGTCCTCGGCCGGCACCACGCCGCGGTAATCGGGGAACTCGGCGTCGCGCGACGTGGCGGAGAGGACGGTGTCGCCGCTGCGCAGGAGGACGCGCCGCTTGGTGATCGAGATGCCCGCGACCTCCGCCGTCGGGCCGAGCGCGCGCAGGAAGTGCGTGACGCCCTTGAGCGGGACGATCTCGTGGACCGTCGCGGTGGCGGCCGTCTCGAGCGTCGTCTCGGCCAGCGCCAGGCGGCGGCCGTCGGTGCTCACCATCCGCAGCTGCTTGCCTTCGAGCTCGGTCAGGATGCCGTCGATGGCGTAGCGCCCGAGCTCGCGGCTGGCGGCGAACTCGGTCCGCTCGGCCAGCTCGCGGAACTGCGGCGCCGGGAGGTCGATGAAGCCCGTCCCCTCGCCCACGGCCACTTCGGGGAAGTCGGCGGCGTTCTCCCCGCTCAGGCGGAACTGGCCGCGCCCCGAGCGCAACAGGATCACGTTGCCGTCGGTCGAGACGTCGATCGTCTCCCCTTGGGCCTCGCGCAGGATGCTGGCGAGCATCGCCGCCGGCGGGCAGATCGCGCCGGGCTCCTCGAGGACGATCGGGCGGTGGCGGCAGCGCAGTGCGACTTCGAGGTCGGTCGCCAGCAGCTCGAGGTCGGAGCCGTTCGACTTGATCAGGATGTGCTGGAGGATCGGCCGGGTGCCACGTCCCGCGGTCACCCCTCCCAGGAGGCCGACGACCTCCAGGAACGCCTTTCGATCGCAGCGAAACTTCATGTTGCTGTTCCCCCGATGACCGGCCCCGCACGCGGGAATCCGTCGTCCTGCGCAGTCGCTCGCAGCCCCGCCCGTGGCCATTCGCGCCGGCCCGCCGGCACTGCGCGCTCGAGCGCCTGCCCCTCTCGTGAGCCAGGTGATTCTAAGGAAGGATTAGAAGAAGAGAGGAGGGAGAAGGAGGGTCTCCCGGATCGGGGAAGGAAGTCGGCGCGACGTCGGAACCTCCGTTCCGGGAACGGATTGGAGCGACGGTGCGGAAGCCCGGAAGCGGGGGAAACCCGTGCGCTTCCAATCCCCGCGCGGCGCGATCTCGATGGCGTGGCGAGCGAGCGAGCGCGGGACGGTGGACCGGGGAGATCTTCTCCGGATCGCGGCAGCGACTTGTCCCGGAGTTCTCGACCCTCCTTGACCGCGGCCGCGCCGCGGCCGGTGCGAAACCGCCTGCCGAAAAGGAACCGGCGGCGCCTTCGAACCCGAAGGCGCCGCCGGTTTCGAACGAGCCATGGAGAGAGAACGGGAGCGCGCGTCAGCGCTCGAGCAGCTGCCGCAGCCGCGCGAGGTGGTCGCGCACGCGGCTGTCGACGGCGACCGATTCCTCGACCTTGCGGATGCCGTGCAGGATCGTCGTGTGGTCGCGCCCGCCCAGGAGGGCGCCGATCTCGCTGAGCGAGAGCTCGGTGCGCTCGCGCAGCAGGTACATGCCGCACTGCCGCGCGAAGGAGAGCGCCTGCGGCCGGCGCGGCGAGCAGAGGTCGGCGACCGTGACCTCGAAGCGCTGGCAGACCGCCTTCAGGATGCGGTCGGGCGACGAGGCGGGCCGCTGCAGCAGCGTGTCGTCCTGCAGCGAGAGCCGCGCCGAGCGCAGCGTGAGCGGCGTCCCGGTGAGCCGGCTGCCGGCGACGACGCCCGTGAGCGCGCCCTCGAGCTCGCGCACCGTCGACGCGGGCAGGTCGGCGAGGAAGGTCACGACGTCGTCGGGCAGCGCCTCGCCGCGCGCCTTCGACTTCGAGAGCACGAGCTCGCGCCGCGTGTCGACGTCGGGCATCCGCAGGTTGACGCGGAACGCGCCGGAGATGCGCGCGAGCAGGCCGGGGTCGAGGTTCAGGTTGTCGCCCGGCGCGCCGTTGGCCGCGAAGACGACGCGCGTGCCGCGGTCGTGCCACGCGTTCAGCGTGTTCAGCAGCTCCTGCTGCGTGCCGAGCTTGCCGGCGAGCAGGTGGAGGTCGTCGAAGCAGACGAAGTCGAGGCGGCGCCACTTGTCGCGGAACTGGTTCGACGCCGCGCCCTTCCCCGCCTCGCCCGTCCCCATCACCTGCATGAAGTCGTGGACGAAGTTCTCGGCGCGGACGTAGGCCACCGAACGCTGCGGCCGCTGCGCCATGGCGGCGCGGGCGATCGCCTGGAGCAGGTGGGTCTTGCCGAGCCCCGTCCCGCCGACCACGAGCAGGAGCTCGAAGTCGCAGGCGGCCGACTGGGCCAGGCAATGGCCGGCGGCGGCGGCGAGCTGGTTGCAGCCCCCCACCACGAACGACCCGAAGTCGAATCCCTCGGTGAGGGGCAGGTCGGCCCCGACCCTGGGGGCGGCCGCCGGTGGCGGGGTCGCCCGTGCTGTCGGCGCCGCGACCCCCTCTCCCGGGCCCGCCGCCAGGCGGGCCGGCCGGCGCGGCGCGGTCGCCTCCGCCGGTTCACGTGGGACGACATCGAGATGGATCGGGCGGGGGGAGCCGAGCACCTCGGCGACCGCCCTCTCCATGTGCTCCCGGTAGTAGGTCACGATCCAGTCCCGGTGGAACCGGCTCGGTACGGAGAAGACGACCTTGGTGTCGGTCACCGCGTCGAGAGCCAGATTGCGGAACCAGGTCGCGAACTGCTGTGGAGTCGTCTGCCTTTCGATCTTTTCCCGAATTTCGGGCCAAAAGCTGACCGCATTTGCGGACGCCATCGGACGGATCCCCTCCCTGCACCGGGGCGCCCACCCCGGGTTCCTCAGAATCGGTCCACCAGACGCTCACTGCCCTTCCCGAGCGAGTCGGACTGACGGTCCGGTCGCGTCTTCCGGTCCGAGTCTCGGAAGACCTCGTGCCGCGTGCTGCCGACTCGGGATTGCGGGTCGCGAGTCCAGCAGCTCTGCACGAACGAGGCACAAAATTTACGAGGCGCTTCTCCGCAGCGTCAACGATCCGTTCTCGCCGCGCGTTCGCGCCGCGTTCGAGGAGATCGCTTGAAGTGGCGCAGCGACGCGAGTTGCCGCGATTCTGAGACGAAAAAAATAGTCAGGCGTGTGCGACGCTCGAGGCTGCACGGCGCAACCGCGCGAGCAGCGAATCGAGGTCGGCGCGCGTCGTCGTGCGTCCCATCGACACGCGCACGGCTCCGCGCGGCGCGTCGGCCCCGATCGCGAGCAGGACGTGCGACGGGACGGCCGCGCGCGACGCGCAGGCGGCGCCGTGCGAGACGGCGACGCCGACCCGGTCGAGTGCCGCGGCGAGCCAGTCGCCGCGCACTCCCGGCAGCGCGAAGTTCACGAGCCCCGGGACGACGGATCCCTCTGGCGAATAGATGGTTACGGCGGGCCACATGCTCCGAAGCTGGGTCCGGAATTCTGCGGCGAGGGCGGCGAGCCGCTCGGCGAGCGCCGGCTGCTCGGCGACCGCGGCGGTGGCGGCGGCCGCGGCCGCGGTGCAGGCGGCGACGTCCTCGGTCCCGCCGCGCAGCCCCGATTCCTGTCGGCCGCCTGACAGCGGCGAGCGCAGCGCGACGCCGTCCCGCTTGAGGACGATCCCGACGCCGCGCGGCCCGCCGAACTTGTGCGCCGACGCGGTGAGCAGGTCGACGCCGAGCTCGTCGAAGCGGACCGTCGTTTTCCCGATGGCCTGGCTCGCGTCGGAATGTAGGACGACGTTGCGCGGACGAAGCCGGCGCGCGATCTCGGCGACCGGCTCGACCGTCCCGATCTCGTTGTTGGCGAGCTGCACCGAGACGAGGCCGGTCGCCGGCTTCACGGCGCGCTCGAGCGCAGCCGGGTCGATGCGTCCCTCGCGGTCGACCGCGAGCAGCTCGAGCTCGATTTCTCCGTCGCGGGCAAGCGCTTCGAGCGGCTCGAGGACGGACGGGTGCTCGATCGCGGTCGTCACCACGTGGCGGCGGTCGCGCGGCAGGGCGCGGGCGGCGCCGACCAGCGCCAGCAAGTTCGCCTCGCTGCCGTTGCCGGTGAAGATGACGTCATCGCGCCCCGCCCCGAGCGCCGCCGCCACCGCGCGGCGCGCGGCCGTCAGCGCCTGGCGCGCGGCGCGCCCCGGCGCGTGCAGGCTCGAGGCGTTCCCGAACTTCGGGTCGAGGTGGGCGACCAGGACGGCGCGCGCCTCGTCGCGCAGCGGCGCGCTCGCGGCCCAGTCGAAGTAGAGCGGCTCGCCGGCGCCGTCCTCGGTGCCGACCACGACTTCGCCCCTCACGCGCCGGCGAGGCGCCGGCTCGTCTCGACCGCCGAGCCGATCGCGTCGTGGTAGAGGCGCTCGTGGACCGCGAGGATCTTCTGGAGCGCGAAGTCGTCCTCGGCGCGCCGCCGCCCGCGCGCCCCGAACTCGCGCCGCATCGTGTCGTTCGCGAGCAGCGTCTTGAGGCGCGCCCCGAGCGCCGGCACGTCGCCGAAGCGCACCAGGAAGCCGGTCCGGCCGTCCTCGACGACCTCCTTCATGCCGCCCGAGTCGTATCCGACCACCGGGACGCCGCACGCCAGCGCCTCGAGCGCGGCGAGTCCGAAGCTCTCCATCTCGCTGCTCACGACCAGCGCGTCGGCGAACGGGAGGATGTCGCACACGTCGTCGACGAGGCCGAGGAACTGCACGCGCTCGCCGAGCTCGAGCTCGGTCGCGAGCTTCTCCGCTTCGGCGCGGTCGGGTCCGTCGCCCACCACGACGAGCTGGCCCTTCCCGCTGCCGCACGCGTCGGCGAAGGCGCGCACCGTGTCGGCCACGCGCTTGACCGGGCGGAGGTTGGAGACGTGCATGACGACCGGCGACTCGTCGCACACGCACACCATCGGCGACTTGCGCCCCTCGCGCGGCCGGAAGCGCGAGGTGTCGACGAAGTTGGGGACGACGTGGATGTCCTTCGTCGCGCCGAAGACGCGGAGCGTCTCGCGCTTCAACCAATCGGAGACGGCGATGACGCGGTCACTCTGCTCGATGCCGAAGCGTGTGACGTCGCGGTAGGCGTTGCCGCTGCCGACCAGCGTGATGTCGGTGCCGTGCAGCGTCGTCACGATGCCGAAGCGGCGGCCGGGCAGGAGCTGGCGCGCGAGGTAGGCCGAGATCGAGTGCGGGATCGCGTAGTGGACGTGCAGCACGTCGAGCTTTCGGTCCTCGATCACCTCGATCATCTTCGAGGCGAGCGCGAGGTCGTAGGGCGGGTACTTGAAGAGCGGATACTCGCTCACCGCGACGATGTGGGCGTAGATGCGCGGGTGGTAGCGGTTGAGGCGCGGCGGCTTGGAATAGGCGAGGAAGTGGACCTCGTGGCCGCGCTCCGCGAGCGCGACGCCGAGCTCGGTCGCGAGCACGCCGCTGCCGCCGTGGGTCGGATAACAGGCGATGCCGATGCGGAGCGGCCGTTCCGTGATGCCGGCGTTCATGGTCGATCGATCATCCCGACTCGGGGAGCAAGCAGAAGGGGTCGGTGATCTTGGGGGTGCCGACCACGAAGAAGGGCTCGGCGAAGCGCACCCCGGCCAGGACGCCGAAATGGCGGTCGCGCGCGGCGCGCCGCTCGAGGAAGTCGGGGGTGGAGAGCGCGGTCTGCGGCTCGTTGCGCTTGGGATCGTGCAGCTGCGAACGGTAGCAGCGGATCGCGGCGAGCTTCTGGTCGTGCACGGCGGAGACGTCGACGACGACGTTCGGCGGGTGCTGCTCGTGCTCGAAATACTGGAGCAGGAGGTCGGGGCGGTGGCGCGGCTGCGCGGCGCCCGGAGCCTGCCACTTCACGAGCCCGGCCAGGTAGCGCGCCTGCTTCACGACCTCCCCCACCACGACGTGGTCGGGGTGGGCGTCGCTCGGGAAGTTGGCGAGCACGAGCTTCGGCCGGTGCCGGCGCAGCACCTCGACCACCTTCTCGACGGCGACTTCACGGACGAGCCGCGCGGCGCCGTCGGCGGCCGCCGATGCCGCCATCGAGAACGGGAGCCGGCCGTCGGGGAGCTCGAGGTTCTCGCGCGCGGTCGCGCCGAGGACGCGGGCCGCCTCGGCCGCCTCGGCCGCGCGCTCCTGCGGAGTGCCGCGCGTGCCGGTCTCTCCGCGCGTGAAGTCGACGACGACGACCTTGCGGCCCTGCGACGCGAGCAGCGCGACGGTGCCGCCGCAGCCGATCTCGACATCGTCGGGGTGCGCCCCGAACGCGACCACGTCAGCCATTCGCCGCATCCTCCGCGAAGACGAGCGCCGGCGGTACGGCCGCCGCGCCGTCCGGTTCCGAACGTAGGCGCTGCAACGCCTCGATCAGCGCCGGGCCGTGCTCGGCGAAGAACGGCAGGGCATTGAGGACGCGGTCCTGCGGCTTGCCCCCGGGGTGCACGCAGTGGTCGAGGAGGCTCCAGCGCGCGCGCGCGTGCTCGTCGCCGTCGGAGAGCGCGGCCCGCACCCGTTCGAGGAGCCCGTCGATGCCGCCGAGGAGCTGCGCCCCCCGCCGGGCCGCCGCGCTGCCGAGCGCCGGCGACGCGCGTCCCAACTCTTCCACATATAGGGCGGCCGCGTCCCGGAGGGCGCGACCGCGCGCGAGCCACGGCGACGCTTCGACGTCGCTCGCCGGTCCGACGGTACGCGCTGCCATCTTCACGAGAAGCTCCGCCGGGGCGACGCCGAGCTTGCGCAGTGCACGAAGTGCACCCTTGGGGAGCACCACCGCCGCCGGCCGCGCGACGATCGCCGGGAACGGCAGTTCGAACCAGGCGTGGAGCGGCGCGAGCTGCTCGTAGTAGTTCGCCTCGGTCGGCCCCGCGACGTAGGCGAGCGCCGGCAGGCACGCCGCCTGGAGGATCGGGCGCAGGGCGACGTTGGCGGAGAGGCGGCGCGGGCCGTTGGGATCGAGGGCGAGCAGCTCGGCGCGCGTCGCCGCGGCGCTCCCGACGAAGAGCTTCCCGTCGCGGCGGCGCACGTGGGTGCGCGCGCCCGGCTCGAGGACGAAGAGCGGCGGGTCGCTCTCGACCGGGAGCGGGGCCTCGACGCCGCGCTTCGCGAGCGCGTCGGCGCCGGCGCGCAGCGCCTTCTCGAGCGCGGCGCCGGCGTCGTCGCGCAGCGCGCGCTCGAACAGCGGGTTCGCCGCTTCACCGAGGAGCTCGGGTGAGAACGGGACGAGCCCGTGCGGCCCGAGCAGTTGCAGCAGCACGCGCGCGAACCAGAGCGAGAGCGAGTCGCCGGCGCGCGGCAGGAACGGTTCGGGCGAAAGCGCGTCGGGCGCGATGCCCGCGACGTCGAAGAGCTCGCGGACGAAGCGCGCGCCGTCGGCGGGCACGGCGACCGTGCTCGCCGCGCCGCGCGCGCCGCCGAGCTCGAGGCGCAGCTTCTGGACCTCGCCGTTCTTGTTGAGGACGAAGGTGTGGTGGATCTCGTCGAGGTCGTGGTCGTCGCCCGCGATCCAGAAGATCGGGACGACCGGCTTCCCGCTCGCCGCCTCGACCTCGCCCGCGAGCGACACGGCGCGGCTCGCCTTGAGCAGCGCGAGCAGCGGCCCGCCGAGCACGCCCGCCTGCTGCCCGCTCACGATCGCGAAAGCGCCGGCGCGCAGGCGGTCGAAGTTGCGGCGGACCGGCGCCGGCGGATCGAGGCGGTCGAGCCAGGCGGCCCAGCGGGCGAGGACGGCGGGGGCGATCGCGCGGGCCGTCGCCGGGAGTGTCGACGCGATCCGGGATGCCGTCGATCCGGCGGTCGCTGCGGAGGGAAGGATCGAGAGCGCCATGCCGGACTTCAGCGCTTCCGCGCCGCGAGCGCGTCGGCGATCGCCTTCGTGGTCGTGACGGCGGCGGCGCGCGCGAGGTCGGCGTAGCGCTTGGCGCCGTCGGGGGCGTCCTTCCAGGCGAAGAGGATGGCGCGCGAGCTGTTCACGACGGCGCCGCTGCCGCGGGCGTCGAAGGTGCTCGCGACGTCGGCGGCGGTGCCGCCCTGCGCGCCGTAACCGGGGACGAGGAAGAACGTCTTTGCGAGCGCGGCACGCAGCTGCGCACCCTCGTCGGGATGGGTCGCGCCGACGACGGCGCCGCAGTCGGTGAAACCCGCGGCGCCGAGCGCGGCGCTCCCCCACTCTTCGAGCTTGCGGCCCACTCGGAGGAAGAGCGGTTCGGCGGACGGGCCGTCGCTGCGGCCCACGTCCTGGAATTCCTTCGCGCTCGCGTTGCTCGTGCGGACCAGGACGAAGACGCCGCGCCCCTTCGCGCGCCCCACTTTCAGGAACGGCTCGATGCCGTCGCTCCCGAGATAGGGATTCACGGTGACCGCGTCGGCGGCGGAGCCGTCGTCCGGGCCGAGGTGGGCGCGCGCGTAGGCGGCCGATGTCGAGCCGATGTCGCCGCGCTTCACGTCGCCGATCACGTAGAGGCCGCGCCGATGCGCCTCGCGGATCACCTCGAAGTAGAGCGCGTAGCCGTCGGGGCCGAGCTCCTCGAAGAAAGCGATCTGCGGCTTGACGCACGGGACGACGCCGGCGATCGCGTCGAGGACGCCGAGCAGGAACTCGCGCGTGTGCTTCACCCGGCCGAGCCCGCGCGCGTCGGGCGGGAGCATCTCGTGGTGCGGATCGAGGCCGACGCAGACGGCCGACTTCGTGGCGCGGCAGGCGTCGGCGAGGCGGTCGAAGCAATGGGACATTCGCAGGATCGTAGGCGGCGCGCGCGTGCGGCGCGAGTCGAGGCGACGCGGCTCAGACGAGGTCGACGAAGACCTCGTCGGCGAGGTCGAGGCCGCGCTCGGTGAGGCGGAGCGCGCCGGCCTCCGTCTCGAGCAGGCCGCGCCCGACGAGCGTCTCGACCTCGCCGCCGGGATAGAGCTCGGCGAGCGAGAAGCCGGTCCGCGCCTTCCACTCCCCCGTCGCGATGCCGCGCCGCAGCCGCAGCCCCAGCACGACTCTCTCTCGCGCTTTCGCGTCCGGCGACAGCGTCTCCGCCTCGTGCGGCGGGAACGGCGAGCCGCGCCAGTCGGAGAGGTATTCGTCGAGCGCACGCGTGTTGGTGCGGCGGGTGCCGTGCTCGTAACTGCCGGCGCCGAGCCCGATGCCGAAGTACTCGTCGCCGAGCCAGTAGACCAGGTTGTGGCGCGACTCGCGGCCGGGGCGCGCGAAGTTGCTGATCTCGTAGTGCGCGAGTCCGGCGTCCGCGAGGCCGGCGCGCACCGTCCGGTACTGCACGAGCTCGACGTCGTCGGGCTGCGGCGTGACGCGACCCTCGGCGCGCATGCGCGTGAGCGGCGTGCCCGGCTCGTAGGTGAGGCAGTAGGCGCTCACGTGCTCGAGGTCGAGCGCGGCGAGCGTGGCGAGGTCGCGCTCGAGCTGCGCCGACGTCTCGGTCGGCGCCGCGAACATGAGGTCGAGCGTGAGGCGCTCGAAGCCGGCGGCGCGCAGGATTTCCAACGCGGCGAAGACGTGCTCGGGCGCGTGCTCGCGGCCGAGCGCCAGGAGGACGGCGCGGTCGAACGACTGCGCGCCGAGGCTCACGCGGTCGACGCCGGCGTCGCGCAGGAGGCGCGCCTTGGCCGGCGTGACCGACTCGGGGTTCGCCTCGCAGGTCCATTCGAGGCGCGCGCGGCCGACGCGGTCGCGCACGCCGTCGAGCAGGCGCGCGAGCTGCGGCTCGGAGAGCGCGGTCGGCGTGCCGCCGCCGAAGTAGAGGGTGTCGAGCGCCGCGCCGCGCGGCACGCGGGTCAGCTCGTGCAGGAGGCGGTCGAGGTAGAGGTCGGCGCTCGCCGCGTCGTAGGGCGCCGTCGCGAAGTCGCAGTAGGCGCAGCGGCGGATGCAGAACGGGACGTGGACGTAGAGCGCGCGCGGGATCATGCGCGGGACTCTAGCCCGGAAGCGGAAACGCGGACGCGCGGCGCGGTCGGCCTACGGCTCGCCGCCGCGGCCGGGCAGGAGCGCGCGGTAGAGGCTGTCGAGCGCCTCGTTCTGGATCTGGCGCACGCGCTCGCGCGTGATGCCGAGGCGCTCGCCGATCTCGCGCAGCGTGAGCGCCTGCTCGCCCTCGAAGCCGTAGCGCATGCGCAGGATCTTCGCCTGGCGCTCGTCGATGCGGCTGAGCAGGTGCTTCAGTTGCTCGATCTCGTGCTCCGCGAAGAGCTGCTCCTCGGGCGCGAGCAGCGTCGTGTCGGCGAGGAGGTCGGCGAGATCCTCGGAGTCGTCGAGCGACATCGACTGCGTCGAGGTCTGCGCGGTGCGCAGCGCGCGGCGGATCTGGACGCGGTGCTTGGGGCCGAGCTCGAGGCGCTGCGCGACCTCGTCGCGGGTCGCGTCGCGGCCGAGCTCCTGGCGCAGCTTCGCCTCGGTCGAGCGCCAGCGGTAGATGAGCTCGACCATGTAGGACGGGACACGCACGGTGCGCACGGTGTTGACGAGGGCGCGGCGGATGCCCTGCTTGATCCACCAGGTCGCGTAGGTCGAGAAGCGGCACTCGGCGACGGGGTCGAAGCGCTCGACGGCGCGCATCAGGCCGAGGTTGCCCTCCTCGATCAGGTCCTGGAGCGGCAGGCCGCGGTTGTCGTAGCGCTTGGCGATGCTGACGACGAGGCGGAGGTTCGCGCGGATCAATTGCTCGCGGGCGTCGGGGTCGCCCTGCTGCACGCGGTGCGCGAGCTCGATCTCCTCCTCGGCGGAGAGGAGCGCAACGTCGTTGATCTCGCGCAGGTAGGTCTGCAGCGTGCCGATGCTGGAAATGGCGTGACCCCCCGTCGTCGAAGCGCGCCGCGGCGCCGTCTCCGCCGCGACGACGCTCCCGAGGAGTCTTCGGTTTCCCGCGAGCGTTTCCTTGAAGGCCGCCGGGATCGGTGCCAATCTCCCGCCCCCCTTCGGCGCCGGGGAGCGCCCGCGGGGCGAAGGATGCGATGGACGAGTCGATGGTGGACCCCCGGGACGGCGGCGAACGCGACCAGGTCATCTCGGAGGAGGAGTTCGTCCGCTTCCTCGGGGAGTCGCCGGAGCAGAAGGCATTCTTTGCCTTCTTCGAGGTGGCGCCGTCGGACGCGGGGCGCTGGAAGCGGCGCCACTGCACGGCGCTGGTCGAGCTGGCCCACGAGTTCGAGACCTTCCTCGACGAGTTCCACGCGCGCAGCAACCGGCGCTTCTACTCCTTCGGCGAGCTGGTCGCGTCGGTGCGCAACGTCGCCGACGCGGCGCAGGTGCTGAACCACCTCGACATCCGCTTCTCGCAGTACGACGTCCGCTTCGGGGCGACCGACGCCGAGCACCGCGACCGCATCTGGCAGTTCCGGGCCGAGCTCACCGCGGCGATCCGCTTCGCGAACGAGTCGCTGGTGCGCCTGCTGCAGGAGGTGCGCACGGAGGCCCGCGCGCTCGGCTTCGCAGCGCCCGAACTGACGCCGCTCGGCGGCCACGTGCCGGAGGACCGCGCGCGCGTCCACCTCCCCCACGACCTCGACCGCGAGGAGCTCGCGGAGAAGGGCGGCGCGGTGGCAGTGCTGCTGCACGGCGTGCTGCAGGGCGCCGAGCGCGTGCAGCAGCTGCGCGACCGCCTCCCGCGCGGCGGCGGCTACGAGGCGATGCGCCAGTTCGTGCGCGACCACTTCACCGAGGTCGAGGCGCGCAAGTACACGACCGGCGTCCACAACCTGCAGTCGGCGTACGACACCTACGTGAAGCCGACGCGGCTCAGCGCCGAGATGCCGGAGCTGCGCACGTTCCGCGGCCACGTCTCGCTCGCGCTGCACCTCTTCGAGGTGGCGAGCCACCTGATCCACTTCTACGAGCGGCACGAGGGCGAGGAGCTGCGCGGCATCACCAAGGACCGCATCGCGAAGCTCGTCCCGCGCGAGCAGGTGCTGCACCACGTGGTGCAGTTCGCGGCGCGGAACGCGGCGGACGTGGTGCTGCGCGTGGTCCCGCTCGCGCAAGCGCTGCTGCCGCGGGTCGCGCCGCAGACGACGCTCGAGATCGAGCTGCCGGAGAACTACACGCTGCACGCGCGGCCGCTCAGCCTGATCTTCGGCGTCGTGCGCCACCACAAGGTGCCGGTCGAGATCGTGATCGAGGGCAAGTCGACGTCGGCCGGCTCGATCATGGGGCTGATCATGTTCGCCGGCCGCTTCCCCGGTGTGCGGCGCGTCGCGTTCCGCGGCGAGGCGGCGCCGCTCGCCGACCTGAAGCTCCTCTTCGACGCGGGGCTCGGCGAGCGCGGCGTCGACGACTTCCCACCGGCGCTGAGCTACCTGCGGACGACGTAGGAGCTCGTCCGAGTATTCGGCCGTCGGCTCGAGCCCGAGCGAGAAGCCCGTCGGCGAGGAGGACCGACGAGACGGATCAACGGAGAGATCCTTCGAGAAGGTCCGACGTGCGGCAGCGTGCTCGGAACGCCAAGTTCCGAGCCGCGTCGCCGCCGTGTGTAGTCCGGCGGGATTCGCAGCCGGGCGAAGCCAGGACGAATACTCGGACGGGCTCCTAACGCGGCGCGTCAGACGCCGACGAGGAGGCGCGTGCCGAGCTGCTCCGGCAGGCCGGCGGCGACGATCTTCGCGGAGGCGCGCTCCGTGTCGTACGCGACGCGGTGGAACGTGGCGACGCGCTGGTCGGAGTCGAAGATCGCGTAGCTGGCGCGCGGGTCCTGGTCGCGCGGCTGGCCGACGCTGCCGGCGTTGATCAGGTAGCGGCCGTCGCGCACGAGCTCGACGCGCGGGTTCATCGTCAGCGCGACGCTCTCCCCCACCTTGGCGAAGACGAGCGGCACGTGCGTGTGGCCGTAGCACGCGATCGAGAAGTCGCGCGCGGCGAAGCTCGCGCGCGCGAGGTCGACGTCGCGGATGTAGGGGAACTCTTTCGGTTCGGCCGGCGAGGCGTGCACGAGCAGGAGCGCGTCGAACTGCGCCTCGTCGGGGAGCTTCGACAGCTTCTCGCGCTGCGCCGGCGTGAGGAGGCGGCGCGCGTAGGTCACGGCGTTGCGCGCGAAGGCGGAGAAGCGCGAGTCGTCGAGGCGGCCGGTCGCGGCGAGGTCGTGGTTGCCGGCGATCATCGACGTGCACGACTCGAAGAGCAGGTCGAGGACCTCGGCGGGCTCGGCGCCGTAGCCGACGGTGTCGCCGAGGCAGACGACCGCGCGGACGTTGCGGCGGTCGATGTCGTCGAGCACGGCGCGGAGCGCGTCCGCGTTCGCGTGGACGTCACTGACGATCGCGATCCTCATGGCAGGCGCGCACTCCCAGCGGCCGGAGCGCGAGGAGCGTCGCGAACAGCGAGAGGTCGTACAGCGCCCCGGGCAAGGTCGCGCGAGCCACGAGCTTCAGTCCGAGCGGTTCTTCGGCCGCGCGCGCCGCAGTGCTCACCGGAAAAAGGAGCCCGCCGGCCAAGTCGAGCCCGAAGGTCGATGCCGATGCGGCGTGGACCAGGGTCGCCATCGCGACGAGGGCGGTGAGGAGCAAGGCGACGGGGCGCGGGGTGAACCGGCGGGCGAGCTCCATCTGCAGCGAGGCGGCCGCGAAGACCGGGGCCGCGACGACGAAGAGCAGCGCCCCTTGGGTCGAGGAGCCCGCCGGGGCGCTCGGGGCAAGCGCGAGCAGGGCCATCCCCCCCACTCCGACGACCACGTCGGCCGCGATTCGGCCGAGAAGTGTCGATGAAGTGAACAAGAGGCTTCGAAGAGATCCGCAAGAAGAGACGTTGGATGCGCCCTCCTCCGGTGAGCGGCCGGGATCTCGGGAGCCTGCCGCGGCGACGAGCCACCCCAACACGAGCGTCACGGCGACGAAGTCCAGGGGCTCACCCGGGCGGTCGGCTTGGAGGGACGAATGAAGTGACGATGAAATGAAGTAGAGGATCGATACGGCGATTGGCGGAATCCAAACGGAGGGCTGCCGCAGTCGGCTGAGCGCCGCGATGGAAAACGGCGTCCATGCGTCGAAGCGCAACGAAGGACTCCCGTCCCTGGGTGAAGTCGATCCTGCGGCGATACCCATTGCCGTCAATGGAGGATCTCGAAGTGCGGGCTCACGGTCGCCGGGACGGGGATCTCCATTACGTCGACGGACGAGACCTGGAAAGGCCGGGCGGCCTGGATCCTTTGGACGACCTCGCGCAGCTCGTCGACGGCGCCAATGAGCTCGGCCTCGACGGAGCCGTCGGGAAGGTTGCGGACCCAGCCGGAGATCCGGGCGGCCCGGCAGTAGTGCTGGACATGGGCCCGGAAGCCGACACCCTGAACGATGCCCCGGAAGCGGGCGCGGATGGCTTGGGGTTCAGCCAATGGGGGCCTCATTGGGGCGATGAGCCGGATTCGAGGGACGCGTTTCACGTGAAACACGGGCATTGCCGGTGGGCGCTGCAGGCCGACGCGGGTCACGCGATCTGAGCTCGAGGCGGTGCATGGGTCAGGCGATCGAGTCGGCAGCCTCGGGGTCATCAGGCCGCGAGTCTACGCCGGGCGGACTCGAGTATGCCGACCTTCGGACGCCTCAGCATCCGAGCGAGGGCTCGATCGGACGAGCCGAATGCCACGGCGGTGTACCAAACGTCTGAGGGATCGCGGTCCCGCCACGAGTCGACGTCGATCGATCGTAGTCGCTGGTCGATCAGACTCGAAAGAGCCTGGACTGTCGCGACGTCGTCAGCCCAGAATTGGATCGGCGTCAGGCCGCATCACAGGTCGGGTCGGACGTCGAGGAAGTCCACGACAAGGGACTCGACGACGCACCAGGTTTCCTCGTCCACCCGCGATGGGTGGCCGGCGACGGTGGGGGGGCGACGGCCCGAATTCCCTCCGCGGTCGGAGGATCCGTTTCACGTGAAACCACCTTGGCGATAGGATCCGCCCGACGGTTCACTCACCCTGGGAGGGGAACGGATGAAGCCTCGACGGCTCGGGCGTGGCCTGGATTTCCTTCTGTCGTCTCCAGAGCAGGTGCCGGAGAGCACGCCGGCCCCCTCCGAAGCGATCGACGTGGCCCGGATCCAGTCGAATCCCTGGCAGCCGCGCACGAAGTTCGACGAGACGCAGCTCGAACAACTGGCCGATTCGATCCGCCGTCACGGCGTCGTGCAGCCCATCGTGGTCCGGAAGATCTCGGAGGGCCAGTTCCAGCTCGTGGCGGGGGAGCGACGGCTGATCGCCTCGAAGAAGGCCGGCCTAGATCGCATCCCCGCGATCGTGAAGGACCTCGACGACCGGGAGATGCTGGTGGTCGCCCTCGTCGAGAACGTCCAGCGCGAGGACCTCGGCGCGATCGAACGCGCCCGCGCCTTCAAGCGCCTCGGCGACGAGCAGGGTTTCTCGCACCAGGCGATCGCGGAGGCTTCCGGACTTGGCCGGTCGACCGTCTCGAATGCGCTGCGCCTTCTCGAGCTCGATCCCGCGTCGCTCGCGGCTCTCGAGCGCGGCGAGATCACCGAGGGCCACGCGCGCGCCCTCCTCGCAGAGTCCGACCTGGCGTCGCGCCGTCAGCTGCTGGCGCGGATGATCGACGAGAAGATGTCGGTAAGAACGACTGAACAAGAAGTCAAACTAGCGATCACACCCAAGCCCGGAAAGCACAAGCGGAAAGGCTCCGCGGATGCCCGTGCGCTCGAACGACGGCTGAACGAGGCGACCGGCCTCAAGGTGCGCATCGAGGAGCGCGGCGCCGGCGGACGGGTCGTCCTCACCTACGCGACGCTCGCCGAATTCGACCGCCTCTTCACGCGCCTGGTCGGAACGCATCCCGACGAGCTCGAGGAAGCGGCCGGCGCCTAGCCGAGTCGCGTCCGCCTACTTCGGCGGGGGTTGCGTCTGGTTCGGGTCGATCGGCTCGACCTTCACGTCGGTGATCTTCACCGGGGCCTTGAGCGCCGTCGGCGAATTCTCCCGGTGCTCGTCCTTCGCGATCGTCGTGAGGATGTCGAGCCCCTGCGCGACGTAGGCGATCACGGTCGAACGCGCGTCCTCCTTGAAGTCGGTCTTCAGGTTGACGTGCAGGTCGCCGTAGAGCGTCCCCTTGCCGAACGGCGGCTGGCGGAACGAGACGCTGCCGGCGAAGTGGGACAGGCGGTTCACCTCGTATGGCGGGAAGCCTTCCGGCGGCTCCTTCACCTCGACGTTCGCGCCCTCCGCGTCCTGGCCGATCTCGATCCAGCCGTCGGCGAGCGCGCGGCCGATGAATTGGTCCTTGAGCAGCAGTGCCGTCTTCGCGAGCGCTTCGCTCGATTTGGGCGAAAGATCGCTGTACGGCGCGAGCACGATCGTGCCGCGATCGGTGACGAGCGTGACGAGGAACTTCGGCTGCGGCGGCGGATTCGCGACCGGCACCGGCAGCGTCTTGCCCCACTGATCGAGGCGCTGCACTTCGGCGATCAGGCGATCGACGGCGGAGCGCGCGTCATTCGGCGCGGACGGGTTCGGCAGCTTGAGCGCGCACAGCGGATGGTTCGGGAAGTCGCGCTTGACGTCGGAGAGCCCCTGCACCGCGCCGGCGAAATCGTTCTGCTCGAAGCGCCGCACCGCCGCCCAGTAGCGCGCGAACGGCTCGGCGTCGGTCTGCTTCACGTCGGGGTTGGTCGAGACCTGGGCCAGGTCCTCCGGCTTCGCGGACCACGGCGCACCGCCGGCGAACACCGCTCGCCACGGCTTCGCCTCGATCTCGAGCCGCTGCTGCCGGATGAAGCTCGTGGCCGCGACGATCAGGAGCGCGACGAGAACCACGCCGATCAGGAGGTTCCTGCGCCCCTTCAACCACTCGAACGCGTCTTCGAGACCGGACAGGTCGACCTTGTTCTGCTCGCTCACCTTGCGATCCTCGGACGCCGCGCCGCGAGGCGCGAAGGGCCCGGCATCGTACCAGCCCGATTTCTCCGGCGGGGAAGGGCCGCCTGACCTGCGGCGCGTTCCGTCGTACAATCCCGCGCCGCCATGCAGGCGCCCCACGGGGGCGCCGCGCTTTTTTGGAGGTGACGCCTCGAATGGCCGCGAGTCCGGGTCAGGCCCCGTCCGCGCTCGATCGTCGGACGCTCGTCCTCAATCGCGGCTGGGCACTCGTCCACGTCACGTCGGTGCGACGCGCCCTCGTCCTGATGTTCCACCGCGCGGCGCTCGCGGTCCGGCCTGACAATTACGAGACCTTCGACTTCCCGGCGTGGGTCGAACGGACCCCCGACTCCGCCGAGTACGTGGTCCGGACGGTCTCGAAGGTGATCGCAGCGCCGGAGGTCATCCTCCTCTCTTCGTACGATCGATTTCCACGCTTCCAGGTGCCATTCACCCGGAAGAACCTCTGCCGGAGGGACGGCCTGCGGTGCCAGTACTGTGGAAGGCGGCCCTCGATCGACCAGCTCACGATCGACCACGTGGTCCCGCGGACCCAGGGGGGGATCACCGGCTGGGTGAACTGCGTCCTCGCCTGCGCCGCCTGCAACCGGCGGAAGGGGGGGCGGACGCCGGAGGAAGCGGGCATGTCCCTCCTCGCCAAGCCCTCCCGCCCGGAGTGGTCGGCCACGATCGCGCTCGACGCCGGCGGGCGCTCCGAGGGCGTCCTTCGGCTCGCGCACCGGCTCGCAGGGAACGTTCGGTCGGTCGGCACCGTGTAGACGGCGCGAACCCGGCGCCGCCCCGCGCGCCGGGTCTTGTGCGGGCAAGTGGTTGACGAGATTCTTGTCGCCCCGCTCGTGCGCCGATTCGGGGTCCCGTCGAAAGGTTCACACATGAATTCGAAGGTACGTGTTCACTGGACGATCGCTGCGTCCCTCGCTGTCTTCGCAGGCGTCGCCGCCGCTCCATCCAGCGCCGCTCCCGCGGCCGCGCTCCAGGATCCGAAGCCGGATCCCAAGACGGAGCCCAAGCAGGACTCCAAGGATCCGAAGGCGCAGCTCGAAGAGAAAGAGAAGGCGATCGACGCCAAGGACGCGGCCGGCTTCTACCAGCTCGCGAAGTGGGCCGACGAGAACGGGCTCAAGACCGACTCGAAGCGGCTCGCGCGCAAGGTGATCAAGATCGACCCCGAGCACGTCGAAGCGCGCGCGATGCTCGGTTACCAGAAGTTCGACGGCAAGTGGCTCACGTCGCGCGAGGTCGAGCGCGAGAAGGCGAAGAAGGAAGACGCCGAGAAGGAGAAGCTCGGCCTCAAGAAGTGGAAGAACGAGTACGTCCCGAAGGAGGACTACGAGAAGTACGAGAAGGGCCTCGTCCCCGTCACCGTCGACAACCAGAAGAAGTGGGTGACGCCGCTCGAGAAGGAGCGCATCGACAAGGGGATGGCGCTCTACGAAGGACAGTGGATCACGGCCGAGGAGAAGGAGCACCTCGCCAAGGGCGAGTTCAAGGTCGGCGACAAGTGGGTGAGCGAGGACGAGGCGAACACGGCGCACTCCGACTTCACCAAGCCGTGGGAGCTCGAAGGCGACCTCTGCACGATCACCACGACCTGCAAGCGCAAGTTCGCGAAAGAGGCGGTGAAGCAGGCCGATCGCACCATCCGCGAGGTCTACAGCCTCCTCGGCGTGACGCTGCCGAAGGAACCGACCAAGATCGCGCTCACGATGGTGAAGGACTTGAACGACTACAACACGCTCGGCGGCGGCAACCTCGAAGCGAACGAGGCGCTCATGTCGTCGAACTGGAACACGTTCAACCTGCCCGACCCGCAGACGGGCCGCTCGATCGGCGTGACCATCTACTGGGTCCTCGACGAGGGGAACGAGAAGGGCAACGACGACTACTCGCTCGGAAACGTCCGCCACGCCGCGGCGTCCGCCTGCCTGAAGAACATGACGTGGGGCGAGGCGCCGCCGCCGTGGTTCGCGATCGGCGTCGCGACCTACCTCGATCGCTTCTGGCACCCCGTCCACCAGAAGGCGACCGACTTCAAAGCGCTCGGCAAATGGTCGGCGCGCATGCTCGAGCAAGAGGGCGGGATGATGCCGCTCAAGGAGTACTTCGAGCCGTTCACGGTGAACAAGCGCTCGATCCTCGAGTCGGGCCTGATCGTGACCTACCTCGTGCGCGGCAAGCCCGGACCGAAGGTCGCCGAGCAGTGGCAGAAGTGCCTCGACGCCTTCAAGGCCGACAAGCAGAAGGGGCTCGAGAAGGCGTTCGTGAAGCTCGAGATCCTGCTGCAGAAGGACGGCGAGAAGGAGATCGACGCCTTCCGCGAGGCGCTGAGCGGCTGAGCGGACGGCGCGTCCTCGACGAACGATCCGGCCTCGGCGCGTGGATGCGCGCGCCGAGGCCGAATCACAGATGGAAAACGCCGTTGCCGCCCGGGTCGCGCGATCCGGGCGGTCGCGCGAGCGCCGCGACTTCCCGTGCCAATCCGGCACTGGACGCGGCGCGGACGCGGCGATTGACACGACGATCGGCGCGACCCGCCATGCGAGGCGCCGAAGCGCTCCGCCGGCACCGACTTTGCGCCCGAGGCGAGTTTCTCCTCGACGCACCCCCTCGCTCGATCCGCCACGCAAGGAGACCCGGATGGTCCGCCGCTCGTTCGTGATCCTCGTCGCGCTCGCGTCGTCCGCGAGCGCCGTAGCGCAGACCGCCGCGAACGCCGGCCAGACCGCCGCCCCCTCGCCCCGCCCCGAGTCGATCCTCCCGCAGGGCACGCTGATCTACTTCGGGACCGACGACCTCGACGGGCTCGTGCAGCGGACGAAGACTGCGCCGATGGGGAAGATCCTGGTCGAGCAGGAGGTGAAGGACTTCCTCGCCAAGCCGCTCGGCGACCTGCGCAAGGCGATCGACCAGGGCGTGGCGATGGCGAAGCAGGTGCCCGGGCTCGAGTCGGTCGAGCTCGACGTCGACAAGATCCTCGCCGGACCCTACGGCCGCGCCTTCTTCGCGTTCACGCAGTTCGACCTGGCCTTCAAGGACGGCCGCCCCGACCCGGCGTCGATCGACATCGGCCTGGTGATCGGCCTCGAGCCCCGCGCCGGCGCGGTCGACCTGTTCGGCCTCGTGAAGCAGATCGTCACGCAGGTGACCGCCTCGGCGTCGCACGGCGAGCTCAAGTTCGAGTCGGTGACCGTCGAGGGGCTCACCTACGAGCGCATGCGCAATCCCGAGGCGGCCGTCTCGCTCTGTTTCGCGAACGTGGCCGGCATGCCGATCGTCTCGCTCAGCGAGAAGTCGATGGCCGCGATCGCGCACACGCTCAAGACGCCCGGCTCCTCGCTCCAGTCCGACCCCGACTACGCGCGCTGCGTCGCCGCGGTCGGCGCGCCCGCGCCCGGCGACCTGGTGGTCTTCGCGCAGGTCGGGCGCATCATCGACGTGACCGGCCGCATCGCCGTCGCCGCGATCAACGCCTCCGACACGCAAGAAGGACATAAGGACATCGCGACGATCGTCGAGAAGGGGCTCGCCGCGTCGAAGCTCGCGCAGATCGGCCCGGCCTACGCGACGTCGCAGCGCAAGGACGCGACCTCGATCAACGTCTCCTACAACGAGATCGACCCGAAGGCGGGCGGCCTGCTCGCGCTCGCGGCCGGGAAGCCCGTCGACCTCTCGCTCATCAAGGTGGTGCCGAAGAACGCGATCGCCTTCTCACTCGGCAGCTTCGACGTCGCGCCCGTGTGGGACACCGTCGTCGCGACGATGAAGGACGCCGCGCCCGCGCAGCACGACGAGGTGATGGGGATGCTCAAGGCGTTCGAGGCGCAGCTCGGCGGCGCCGACGCGGAAGGCAATCCGAAGTGGAGCCTGCGCCGTGACCTCCTCGGCGTCCTGGGCGGCCGCATGATGTCGATGACGATCCCGTCGGCCGGCTCGCTGCTCGGTCCCGGAGGCGACACCGTCGGCTGGATCGAGACCTCGAACGCCGAGCAGCTCGCGAAGAGCCTCGCGCTCGTCCTCGCCTTCGTCGACACGCAGCTCGCCGACAACGAAGGCTTCAAGATCAAGTTCAAGGAGCAGGCGTACGGCGACGTGAAGCTGCAGGTGCTCGACACCTCCAAGCTCGGGATGCTCGCGATGGCGGCCGGCTCGATGCAGCCGTCCTGGTGCATCCACGACGGCAAGTTCTGGTTCGGGACGACCACCAAGTCGCTGAAGAAGGCGCTCGACGGGCAGAAACCGGCCACACCCGCCGACCCGAACGTGCCGCCGCCGGAGAACATCCTCGCCAAGGCCGACTTCGCCAAGCGCTGGGTCGAGCCGCCGGCCGGCACCGTCGTGACGAGCGTCGAGTACGGCGACACCGCGACGATCTTCGAGAACACCTACCAGCAGCTCATGCAGGTCGTCCCGATGCTCACGACGACCGGCGTCATGAAGGACATCCCGATCGACATCTCGCTGCTGCCCACCGCCGAGGCGATCGGACAGCACCTGTTCGGGACCGTGACCGTCTCCTACCGCGTCGGCGACCACGGCCACATGACGCAGAGCCGCGGCCCGTTCGGCCCCGAGGCGGCGGTCGTGCTCGGCGGCGTCATCGCCGGCGTCGCCACGATGGTCGCCTACCAGAAGGAGCATGCGCTCACGGCGGAGCACGCGGGCGCCAAGCGCAGCAAGGGCGGCGTGCCCGCGCCCGTCGACCCGAGCCAGAAGGTCGACGCCGACTTCGCCGACCTCTCCGCGTCGATCACCGTCTACATCATCGCCAACAACAAGCCCCCGGCCGAGCTCGCCGACCTCACCAAGCCGGCGACCGACTACCCGAAGGGCTACACGCAGGGGCAGCCGCTCCCGGTCGATCCGTGGGGCCACGCCTACGCGTACAGCACGGACGGCAAGGACGACTACAAGCTCTGGTCGCTCGGCCCGAACGGCATCGACGAGAAGGGCGCGGGGGACGACATCAAGCCGTCGCGCTGAACCGCGGTCCACGAGCAGCGATAGAGTCGACGGCCGGCCACGCGGCCGGATCCGCGAGGACGATGCGACTCTTCCGCCGACTCTTGGACACGAACGGCTGGTTCCGGGGCTCGACCCCGGCGCGGCTCCTCGCGCTGCTCACCACCGGCACGCTCGCGCAGCGCGTCACCGTCGTCGTCGGGCTCGGCGTCCTCTTCTTCGCGATGTTCCAGGCGCTGCCCTGGTTCGCGCTCGCGCTGGTCGGCGTCACGCTCTGCTGGATGGCGTGGCGCGACTTCACGAGGTCGAACGAGAAGTGAAGCGCGTCCCCGGCTGGCTGCCGCCGGTCGCCGCGGGGGCGATCGGGACGCTCGCCGCGACGTGGCGCGTGCAGTCGCGCTTCGATCCATTGGTCGCCCCGCACCGGAGCGAGCGCCCGTCGCGCTGCATCTACCTGCTCTGGCATCGCACCGTGCTGATCGCGGTGCCGCTCTACGCCGGACTGAAGGTCTGCATCGGGACCTCGATGCACGGCGACGGCGAGCTCGCGGCGCGCATCACCGACCGCTTCGGCTTCACGTCGGCCCGCGGCTCGAGCTCGCGGGGCGGTGCGCGGCTCGTGCGCGGGATGGTCGAGTTCTTCGAGAGCCAGTCGGGCGACCTCGCGCTCACCACCGACGGCCCGCGCGGGCCGCTGCGCAAGACGAAGCTGGGCGCGCTCTTCCTCGTTTCTTACCTCGGCATTTCGGTCGTGCCGGTCGGGATCGCGGCGCGGCCGTGTAAGGAGCTGCGCTCGTGGGATCGCTTTATGGTCCCGTGGCCGTTCGTTCGCATCGGCGTCGTCGCCGCGCCGCCGCTGCCGATCGAACGCGACGTCTCGGAGGAGCGCCTCGCCGAGCTCTGCCTCGACGTCGACCGCCGCATGGAGGAGGTCGAGCGCGCAGCGGGGGAGCTGATCGCGTGAGTCCGCCGCGCCTCTTCGTCGGCCCGGCCGGCTTCTCCTACGACGACTGGGAAGGGATCGTCTACCCGAAGGGGAGCGGCCTCGACCGCCTCGAGGCCGTCGCGCGCCTCTTCGACCTGGTCGAGATCAACACGACCTTCTACGGGCCGCTGCAGCCGCGCACCGCCGAGCAGTGGCTCGAGCGCTTGCGCGACCGCCCGGGGTTCCGCTTCACCGCGAAGCTCACCAAGCGCTTCACTCACGACGACCCGAAGACGTGGACGCTCGCCGATCGCGACGACTTCCGCGCCGGCCTCGCGCCGCTGCGCGAGGCGGGCCGGCTCGGGCCGCTGCTCTGCCAGTTCCCGTTCTTCTTCGACGCGAGCGAGGAGAACCTCGTCCGCCTCGCCCGCATCCGCAAGGCGTTCCCGGAACACGCGCTCGTCCTCGAGGTGCGCCATCGATCGTGGATCGAGGAGGCGAGCCTGCGCCGCGTGAGCGACCTCGGCTTCTCCTTCTGCAACGTCGACCAGCCGCTCGCGCAATCGTCGATCGCGCTCGGCGAGTGGGTGACCGGTCCGATCGGCTACTTGCGCCTGCACGGCCGCAACGCCGCGAAGTGGTTCGACCGGAACAGTGCCGTGCACGAGAAGTACGATTGGCTCTACTCGGAGCCGGAGCTCGCGACGATCGTCGCGACGGCGGACCGGCTGCGCGCGCACACCGAAGAGCTCTACGTGGTCGCGAACAACCACTTCGCCGGCAAGGGCCCCGCGAACGCGCTCGAGATCGCGCACGCGCTGGCCGGCGCGTGCAGCGAAGTGCCCGAGTCGCTGCTCGCCGCCTATCCGCGGCTCGCGCGCCTGCGCGGCGACGCCGCGAACCGCGTCGAAAAGCGGACCGCTCCGTGACGGAGGGCGCGCCGCCGGAGGAGGATCCCGCGGCCGAGGCGCACGCGCGGCGCCTCTACTGGCGCGCGCTCGCGTGGGGGGTGCTCACCCTCGTCTTGCTGTGGTGGTTCAAGCACCACTGGCAGGCCTGAGCGATGCGCACCGCCGACCTCCTGATCGTCGCCGCCTTCCTGGTCTACATCGTCTGGGACGGCGTGCGGCGCGGCCGCGACTCGAAGGACGCCGAGGGCTACATGCTCGCCGGCCGGCGCATGCGCTGGTGGGCGATGGGCCTGTCGGTGATGGCGACGCAGGCGAGCGCGATCACCCTCATCTCGACGACCGGCCAGGGCTTCGACCAGGGGATGCGGTTCCTCCACTTCTACCTGGCGATCCCGTTCGCGATGGTCGTCCTGTGCGCGACGGTCGTCCCGTGGTTCCACAAGGCGCGCGTCTTCACCGCCTACGAGTACCTCGAGCGCCGCTTCGACCGGCCGACGCGCCTGCTCGCGAGCGTCCTCTTCCTGATCTCGCGCTCGCTCGCGGTCGGCACCGTGATGTACGCGCCGAGCATCGTCCTGTCGCGCGGCGTCGGCATCCCGCCGGCGACCACGATCCTCGTGATGGGGATCGCCTCGACCGTCTACACGGCGATCGGCGGCAACACCGCCGTGATCGTGACCGACGCCAAGCAGATGCTCGTGATGATGGCGGGGCTGGTCGCGTGCGTCGTCGTCGCGTGGACCTCGCTGCCAGACCACGTCGGCTTCACCGGCGCGCTCTCGATCGCGGGGGCGACGAACCGCCTCGACACGTTCCACTGGCCGACCAGCGTCGCCGACGCGCTCTCCGACAAGTTCAACCTGGTGTCGGGGCTGTTCGGCGGCTTCGTCCTCTTCCTCGGCTACTTCGGCGCCGACCAGGAGCAGGTGCAGCGCTACCTCGCCGGCTCGACCGTGAACCAGAGCCGGCAGAGCCTCCTCCTGTCGGCCTTCGCGAAGGTGCCGATGCAGTTCGTGATCCTGCTGCTCGGCGTGCTGCTCTACGTCCACTACCTCTTCGCGCCGGCGCCCGCGTTCTTCCGCGCCCCCGAGCTCGAGCGGGCGCTGAAGGAGCGGCCGGCCGCCGAGTCGGCGCCGTTGCGCGCCCGGTACGACGCCCTGCTCGAACGCTACGGCGCCGACGCGAAGAGCCGCGCCGCCGCGGCCGAGGACTTCCTCGCGGCTGACCGGGATCTTCCCGTCGACGGCGCCGCATCGGCCCGGGACGAGGGCCGCCGCAGCGCCGCCGTCGACGAGCTGCGCCGACTCGACAAGGCCGTCGCGGACGACCGCACGGCGGGGATGGTGCTGCTCGCCGAGGCGGGGCTCTCCAAGCTCGACGCTCAGGGGAAGCCCGAGAAGAACGAGCCGGACTACGTTTTCACCCACTTCCTCGTGACCGGACTCCCGGTCGGGATCGCCGGGCTCGTGCTCGCCGCGATCTTCGCGGCGGCGATCTCGAGCCTCGTCTCGCCGCTCAACTCGCTCGCGACCTCTGCGGTCATGGACCTGTGGCGGCCGTTCCGCGGCGACCGCCTGTCGCAGCGGGAGATCGTGACCGCCACGCGCCTCATGACGTTCGTGTGGGGCGGGCTCGCGACCGTTTCCGCCTTCTGGATGGGCGACATCCCGATCATCGAGATGGTGAACCGCATCGGCTCGTTCTTCTACGGCAGCATGTTCGGGATCTTCGTGCTCGGCCGGATCGTCCCGCGCGCGCGCGGCGCCGTCGGCTGGATCTCGCTCGCGCTCGGCCTGTCGACCGTGCTCGGCGTCCACTGGCTCTACAACGTGACCGGCCGCATCCGTCCGGAAGCGTGGCCGAAGATCGAATTCCTCTGGTACAACCCGATCGGCTTCCTCGCCGTGCTGCTGGTCGGCTTCGTCGCGGCGCGCTTCGCGGCGCGCGCTTCGTCCGCCGCGGAGCGCCGCTAGACTCTTCCGGCCGCCGTTCGCCCGACCGAGGAGCGAATGAAGAAGAATCCGCTGCTCGACCGCGACGTGATCTCGATGCGCGACTTCGATCGCGCCGACGTCGTGGCCATCCTCGAGCGCTGCCGGGAGTTCGAGCGCAACAAGAAGCCGCTCCTGCAGGGCAAGGTCCTCGCGAACCTCTTCTTCGAGCCCTCGACGCGCACCCGCCTCTCCTTCGACGCCGCGATGAAGCGGCTCGGCGGCACGACCATCGGCTTCGCCGACGCGGTCTCCACCTCGACCAGCAAGGGGGAGTCGCTGTGGGACACGATCCGGGTCGCCGAGGGCTACTGCGACGTGATCGTGCTGCGCCACCCCGCCGAGGGGTCGGCCCGACTCGCCGCCGAAGCGACCAGGCTGCCGGTCATCAACGGCGGCGACGGCAGCAACCAGCACCCGACGCAGACGCTGGTCGACCTCTACACCTTGATGAAGCGCACCGGCCGCATCGAAGGGCTCAAGGTCGCGTTCGTCGGCGACCTCAAGTACGGGCGCACGGTCCACTCGCTGATCCGCATGCTCTCCATCTTCGGGGCGAAGCTCTGCCTGGTCGCGCCGCCGTCGCTGCAGCTCCCGCCCGACCACCTCGAGGACCTGCTCGAGGACGCGACCGCGACGGCCGCCGGCAACGACCTCACCTGCGTGCCCGACGACATCGACGTGATCTACCTCACGCGCATCCAGAAGGAGCGCTTCGCCGACGCGGTCGAGTACGAGCGCGTGCGCAACGCCTACCAGGTCGCGCCCGCGAACGTCGCGCGCTTCGGCCCGAAGGTCACGCTGATGCACCCGCTGCCGCGCGTGAACGAGGTCCATCCGGCGCTCGACGACCATCCGGGCGCGGCGTGGTTCGACCAGGCTCGCAACGGCGTCGTGGTCCGGCAGACGCTGCTCGCGCTCGTCCTCGGGGCCGCATGACACCGGCGCCCTCGGCCGGCGTCCCCGGGAACGCGGAGATGGAATGAAATGAGGAAGGCCGCCGCGTCGATGAAGGCCGCAGAGCCGACCGGAGCCCCGCCGGTGAAGAAGGACGTCAAGCTGCAGGTCAGCGCGCTGCGTTCGGGCACGGTCGTCGACCACCTCGGCCCGCGCACCGCCTTCAAGGCGATCCGCATCCTCGCGCTCGGCGAGGACGCGACGATCCTGGTCGGCGTGAACCTCGACAGCGGCAAGCTCGGCAAGAAGGACCTGCTCAAGATCGAGGGGCGCGAGCTCACGCCCGAGCAGATCAACAAGATCGCGCTGCTCTCGCCGGCCGCGACGTTCAGCATCATCCGCGACTTCGAGGTGGTGAAGAAATTCCGACCGGAGCTGCCGGCCGTCGTCGAGGGCCTGCTGCGCTGCGTGAACCCGGCTTGCGTCACCCAGGACCCGCGCGTCAAGAGCCGCTTCCTCGCCGTCCGAAAGGAGCCGCTGAAGCTGCGCTGCTTCTTCTGCGAGCGCTCGCTGCGCGAAGACGAGATCGAATTCCTCTGATGCCCCTCCTCGAAAAGCACCTGCGCGTCGCGGTCGACGGCTACGACCTGGCGGCGGAGCGCGAGCGGTACCGGTTCGACGACGTCACGGTGGGCGGCCTCTCGCTCAACCGCGGGCGCGCGCTGATCGAGATCGGCGGCGACATGAACGCCGCGCGCCTCGAGGAGGTCAAGCGCCGCCACGCCGACGCGATCTTCCCCAACACCGTCACGCCCGAGTCGCCGGTGATCGAGCTCGGCTACCCGCAGGCGGGCCACTACGTCCGCTGCGACGCCGGCACCTACTTCGACGCCTACCTCGGCGTCGCGCAGAAGCTCTTTGACGAGAACCACCCGAACTACCAGCGCATGGCCCAAGCGCTCGTGAAGCAGGGCCTCCTGCTGCGCCGCGAGATCAACACCGACGACTACTTCGTCGCGCGCCGCGGCGCCGAGGGGGTGCGCACGCCCCAGGACCTCGCGGCGCTCGTGAACGGCGAGGCGGCGCGCGCCTTTTCGAAGGGCGGCGCGAAGGACGCCGGCTGGAAGACCTTCTTCAGCAACAGCGGCACGGAGGCGATCGAGGCGGGGCTCAAGATCGCGTGCCGCGTCGCGCACGCGCGCCTGCTCGAGCGGCACGGCGCCGAGGTCGAGGCCGAGCTGATGCGCCAGCTCGGGATCCCGCGCGTGACGTTCTTCGAGAAGCGCGACCCGCAGGCGCTCTACGAGGACTACCCGTTCTTCTTCGTCGCGTGCGAGATGGCCTTCCACGGCCGCACGCTCGGCGCGCTGAACCTCACCTTCAGCAAGGCGGTGCACAAGCGCGGCTTCCCGAACTGGCGCCGCACGCGGCACGTTCCCTTCAACGGGAAGGTCGCGGACCTCGAGGCGCTGCTCGACGCGCGGCCGCTGCCCGAGATCCTCGCGGCCGACGGCGGCGTCGCGAAGGTGCTGGCCGACGGGAGGATCCCGCGCGAGCTCGTCGCCTGCTTCGTGACCGAGGCGTTCCAGGGCGAGGGCGGCTACCGGCTCGCCGACGCGACGTGGCTGCGCGGCGTGGCCGAGCTGCTCGCCCGCCACGGGATCCTCCTCCTGGCCGACGAGATCCAGAGCTTCGGCCGCACCGGCCGGCCGTTCCTCTGCGAGCACCTCGGCGTCAGCCCCGACATCGTCTGTCTCGCGAAGGCGGCGATCGTCGGGATGACCATTGCACGGGCTGGATTCGCCAGCGTGCTGCCGAACGGCTGGCACGCCAACACGTGGGGCGGCGGGAAGATCTTCGACAACCACTATGCGTGGACCACGCTGGACACCTACCTCCACCACAAGGACCCGGTCTTCCTCGGCCGCACGTACGTCGAGAACCAGCGCATCAAGGGCGAGTACGTCCGCTCCAACTTCGCATGGCTCAAGGAGCAGCACCCGGACCTCGTGCTCGACTTCGGCGGGCTGGGCGGGATGTGGGGCGTGACGGTCAAGCGTAGAGAGGAGCTGACGGCGCTCGCGTGGCGGCGCGGTCTCAAGCTGCTCGGCTGCGGGCCGTCGGGCGAGGAGTCGCGCCTGCGGATCCTCTTCCTCTCCGACGTCCTGACGCGCGAGGTCGACCACTTCTTCGAGGCGTTCCACCGCGTGCTCGGGGAAATGGACAGCGGCGGCGCCTGACCGCTCCGGCGTCGAGCCTGGACGACGCGGACTGCGCGGGTTATCTGCTTCGTGCCTGACTCGTGAGTTCGCGCTCCGTGCCGTCGTTCGTCCAGCGGAGAGCCCGAGCCATGGATGCGACGTCGCTCCTCGTCCGCGGTTGCGGACGCCTCGCGTCGGTTCTCATCGCCCTCGCGCCGGCGCTCGTCGCGCAGACGACCGAGCGGGTGAGCGTCGATTCGGCCGGACAGGAGGCCAACGGCGGCTCGATCGACGTCGTGATCTCGCGTGACGGCCGCTACGTCGTCTTCTCGTCCGCAGCGTCGAACCTGGTCGCGAACGACACGAACGCGATCCTCGACGTCTTCCGGCATGACCGGAATTCGGGCGCGACTGTCCGCGTGAGCGTCGATTCCAAGGGGACCGAAGCGAATGGTACGAGCCGTTCGTGCGCGGTCTCCGACGACGGGAACCTCGTCGCATTCGTCAGCATGGCGACCAATCTCGTCGCGGGCGACACGAACGCGTACCAGGACGTCTTCGTGCGCGACCTCGCGGCGGGCACCACCGAGCGCGTCAGCGTCGATTCCTCGGGCGCCGAGGCGAACGGCTTTTGCGCCGGCGCCGCGATGTCGGGCGATGGCCGCTTCGTCGCGTTCCATGGCAACGCGACCAACCTGGTCGCCGGCGACAGCAATGGATGCGCGGACATCTTCCTGCGCAATCGCTCGAGCGGGACGACGACGCGCGTCAGCGTGAGCACCACGGGTGGCGAAGCGGACAGAGACTGCCTGTCGCCCGCGATCTCGAAGGACGGGAACTTCGTCGCGTTCCAGTCGGACGCCAGGCATCTCGTCGGGAACGACCCGTACGGCTACATCGACGTGTTCCTCCGCGACGTCGCCGCCGGCAAGACGTCCCAGGTCAGCCTCACCCTGGGCGGCGGCCGGCCGTCCGGCGATTCGGTCCGACCGTCGATCAGCGACGCCGGGGATCGCGTCGCGTTCGAAAGCACCGCCAACGACCTCGTGACCGGCGACCACTCGCACTACGACGTCTTCGTGCGCGACGTGCCGGGCGCGACGACGACGCGCGCGAGTCTGTCGAGCGCCGGCGAGGAGCCGAACGGGGAGTGCGAGGAGGCTCACATCTCCGGCGACGGAGTGTTCGTCGCCTTCGAGAGCACCGCGAGCAATCTGGTCGATCACGACGTGAACGCGAGCGCCGACGTCTTCGTGCGCAGCCTTTCCAACTCCATGACCACGCGCGCATCGGTTGCTTCCGACGGCACGGGAGCCGACGGCGACGGCGGGTCGCCCGCGATCAGCGCCGACGGAACGTCGATCGGCTTCAACTCGATCGCGGACAACCTCGTCGCGGGCGATGCGAACGGCGCGTGGGACGTCTTCGTGCGCTCCCGCGTCATCGCGCCGGCGTCCGCGAGCGGATACGGGACGGGATTCGCCGGCACGCACGGAATCCCGGGCCTCTCGGTCCGCCAGTCGCCGATCCTGAACGCCGACGTGAGCCTCGACGTCGACAACTCGTCCGGCGCTTGGACGCTCGCGTTCCTCGTCGTCGGCGCGGCGCCGGCCGACATCGCGACCAACCGCGGCGGCCACCTGCTCGTGCTGCCGATCCGGATCTTCGTCTACCCGCTTCCTCCCGCCGGCGCGACGCTCGTCGAGACCGTCCCGCCGCTCGAGGAGCTCGCCGGAGTCCACGTCTACCTCCAGGTCCTCGAGATCGATGCGGGCGCCACGTACGGCTTCTCGTTCACGCCGGCGCTCGACCTCGGCCTCGGTTACTGAGTGGAGCCGGTCATGCGCGCGACCATTGCGCTTGTTCTGGCGGGCGCGGGCACCGTGGCCGCGCAAGCGCAGACGGTGCGACTCGCTGGCAGCGACAGCACGGGACCCGCGGTCTCCGCGGACGGCCGTTACGTCGCGTACCGCACCCTCGACGGTCTCGTCGCTGCGGACACGAACGGCACCTACGACATCTACGTCTACGACCGAACGACGGGAGCCGTCGCGCTCGCGAGCGTCGACTCGTCGGGGGTCGTGGGAAACGACGGCAGTCACTTCCCGGCGATCGCGTCGGACGGCCACGCCGTGGCGTTCGCGAGTTTCGCGACGAATCTCGTGGCCGGCGACCAGAACGCGACCATCGACGTCTTCGTCCACGACTTCGGCACGGGGCAGACCACCTGCGTCAGCGTCACGTCCGGCGGGGCGACCGGGAACGGGATGAGCATCCACTCCTGCATCGACGCCGCCGGACTCGTGGTCGCCTTCGACAGCGACGCGAAGAACCTGGTGACCGGCGACAGCAACGGCTGCACGGACGTGTTCGTGCGCGACCTCACGACGGGCACGACCACGCGTGCGAGCGTCGACGGCAAGGGAAACCAGGGCCTCGGGGCGAGCCACGCGCCCGCGATCTCCGCCGACGGGACGCGGATCGCGTTCGGCAGCGTGGCGCAGAACCTGATCCCGTCCGACGCGAACAGGAGCATCGAGGACATCTACCTGAGGGACACGGCGGCAGGGACGACGGAACTCGTCAGCCTCGACGACCAGGGGTTGCAGGCCCTCCCTGGCGCGTGGGATCCGTCGATCTCGTCCGACGGGAGCCGGGTTTCGTTCACCGCGTGGAACGGGGTCCTTCCGACGCAGGTGAATCGCGGCTCCGACATCATCTTGCGCGACCGCGCGGCCGCGACGACGACGCTCGTGAGCGTCACGGACGCGGGCGTCGACGGCGACGAAGCGAGCATGAAGTCGCGGATCTCCGGAGACGGCACCGTCGTCGCCTTCGTGAGCGCGGCAGACGACCTGGTCGGGAGCGATTCCAATCACGTGATCGACACGTTCGTCCGTGATCTGCGGGGCGGTTACTCCCAGCGCGTCAGCGTCGACGACCACGGGATGGAGGGAGACCGGGACTCGGACTACCTCGGTTCCCTTTCGCTCGATGACGCCGGCGTCGTGATCGCCTACTCGAGCTGGGCCACGAACCTCGACGGCTTCGAAGTGGACGGCCTGCCGGACGTCTACGTGCGCACCCGGGCGCCGCTCCTCGCGCAGTCGTCGAATTACGGCGCGGGTTGGGCCGGTTCGCTCGGCATCCCCTCGCTCGCGGCCGCGACGCCGCCGGCGTTCTCGACCGACGTCGTGGTCCACGCTTCGACGTCGGCCACGTGGTGGACGCTCGGATTCGCGTTGGTCGGCGCGAATCCGGCATCGATCCCGACGAACCTCGGCGGAACGCTGCTGGTCGACATCCTGGCGGTGATCCCGATCGCAGTCGGACCCGGCGGAGCGGACTTCGGCGGGCACCTTCCGGATGACACGGCGCTCTACGGCGGGAGCGCCTTCCTGCAGGTCCTCGAGCTCGACGCCGGCGCGAGCGACGGGGTCTCGTTCACGCCCGGACTCGAACTCGACTTCGGCCGCTGAC